>Ga0265293_10000495_pt1 | contig 93614 bp, 78 predicted proteins | sample Munlanlewell138R_FD_192505 | JGI IMG/M metagenome (GOLD analysis project Ga0265293, IMG submission 192505) | Leachate microbial communities from a municipal landfill in Southern Ontario, Canada - Leachate well 138R | ecosystem: Engineered > Solid waste > Landfill > Unclassified | place: Canada... | reverse complement strand
TTTTCCCCGGCCTTCACTTTTGCCAATATCTCAGTTTTAACCTCTCTGGTTATCCCTGCCATATTTCCTCCTTTCTAGTTGACTAATTCTACTTAGAATCTGTGTCAACTATAAGGGGAGCAGGTCATTCAGCTATAATAATTGTATGCGAAAATCAGAAAAGTTTTCCCTCATTTTAATTTTGGCCACTTTTTGCCTGGGAGTGGCGCTTTATCCGCGGCTGCCGGACCAGATGGCATCACATTGGAACTTTGCCGGCAACGCCGATGGTTTTATGCCCAAGCTTCCCGGCACTTTTTTCTTACCATTAACTATGCTTGCTGTTTTTGGCTTGTATCAATGGATGATCACTGCCGATCCAATGAAAAATAATATCGTCAAGTCCATCAAGCAATTTCATAATTTCCTAATCTCGATTTTTATCTTCTTTTTCTACTTGTTCTGCTTGGTGATTGCCTGGAATTTGGACTACCGGTTTAATATGACTCAATGGATTGTACCCGCGGTGAGTATGATTTTCATTGCTATTAGCTATATTATTAAAGACGTGCAACCAAACTGGACTTTGGGCATTAAAACTCCCTGGACTTTGTCTGATAAAAAAGTTTGGCGAGAAACCCATCAGTTGGGGAGTAAGATGTTTAGGGCAGCCAGCATGGTGATCTTGGCTGGTGTTTTTCTGCCTCAATACATGGCGCACTTGTTTGCAGCGGCCATCTTGCTGGCTGCCCTGGTACCAACCGTTTATTCCTACTGGAAATACAGGCAGCTTAACTAGCGAGATGCCCCGCTTGGATTCGAACCAAGATTAACGGCTTCAAAGGCCGCTGTCCTGCCGTTAGACGACGGGGCAAAGTAAAAACTATGTACAAGGCGGTATTTTAACAGATTGATAAATAAGAGTGAAGCTGGCTTGACTAATAGTATACAAAAATCTGTCTTTATCTGTATATAATGGTAATATGCCGAAATTTTTGTCTAAAGTTTTTTTTGCCTTGATTGTATTTCTGGCGGTTGGGTTTTGGCTGAATTCTCAAGCTCTGGCCCAATCTTACCGCTTGGAACAAACTGAAATTGAGGCTGTGGTTAACCAAGATGGCTCAATGAGTGTTGTCCAAAACAGAACTTATGATTTTGACGGCAGTTTTACTTTTGCGTATCTTACCGTCAACAAACCGCCAAATCAGCTTTATGAACCCGGCAGAACAGAACCGTACAGACTGAGCAATTTTTCCGTTTGCGAAAGTTCGGCTTGTTACCGCCAGCTGGAGGATGGGGAAATTGCGCTGGCTGAAACCGACAGGCCGGCAGGGAGTTTTTATGTTTTAGATGAAGGAGAGCAGTACTTCACCAAGTGGTTTTATCGGGCCAACTCGGAAACAAAATTATTTGAAATCTCCTACCTGGTAGAAAATGCCGTTACTCTTCATGAAGACACGGCAGAACTGTACTGGCAGTTCGTTGGTGATGAGTGGGATTTGCCACACCATCGGGTGGAGGTAAAGATCACTCTCCCGGAGGAAATTATCGGCAACGAAGTACAAGCCTGGGCGCATGGACCGCTTGATGGCACGGTAACAATCCCGGATCCCCAAACTGTGACGCTGACAGTGAGCAGGCTAGAGCCAGGCACTTTTTTCGAGGGCAGAGTGTTGATGCCAAAGACTTGGTTTGAGGGTGGCGCTGCGGGCACTTTTACAGCGACCACCATTCAAGAACAGGAAAACCAGTTTATAGCCGAGACTGAAAAACAAAAGCAGCGCCAAAGCCTCTGCGCCCAACTACTTTCAGTTGCCTCCATCGCTCTCTTGCTAGCCACCATTTACTTACTCATCAAACAAAGCAAAAAATTCCTTACACACGGCAAAGACCTGCCCCTGCCCAAAGTCAGCCAATCCGGACGGCTCTGGGAGCCTCCGAGCGACATTGATCCGGCCCAAGTTCAGCAACTGCTCACCGCCAGCAAAAACATTGAGCCCAGCGCTTTTACCGCTACCATCCTCTCGCTCATTCAAGACCGGCATTACAAAATCCAGCGCAGCGATCAAAAAGAGGGCCTAATCTTTAAAAAATACCAGTATTACTTGATTCCGCAAAAAAGCGCCTCCAAGCAGCTTTCTTCCATTCAAAAATACGTGAACAATTACTTGCAAAAAATTGGTTTTAAACCCACCACCATTCAAGGCAAAGCCGTGGACGCGCTTGCTCTCAGCCGGATAGTGGAGTGGAGCAAAACTCACCGTACCACCAGCCACGAGTTCTTCAAAAAGTTTCCGGAAGTGGTGCATCGGGAAAATCTGGCTGAAAATTACTTCAACAAAGAATCGGACCGGGCCGCTGAACAAGCGAGCTGGAGCATCGCAGCGGCCATAGTCATTCTGATCCTGCAATTTTTTATCATCATCCAAGGAGCGACCCTGCTTAATCCAACCACGCTCACTTCATCGATCGCGGGCATCTTGACTGCTATTATTTTACTTTTCGCTAGCATCATTAGTATCAGTTATGGGCAAAAACGCACTGATAAAGGGGCAGAGGAGGCGGCAAAATGGCAAGCTTTCAAAAAACACATGAAGGATTATAGTAAAACCAAAAATTATCCGATTGATTCAATTGTCTTGTGGGAAAAGTATTTGGTTTACGGCACTGTTCTGGGTGTTTCTGCTAAAGCGCTGTCGCAATTGCCAATCAAATTCCCGCCCGCAGACCAAGCCGTAGCCACCTCATATTGGGCTGGTACTTCCGGCTCCGCCACCGGCGTTTCAGATTTATCCACCTCGCTGGCTGATATTTCTTCCGCCATCAGCAGTATTTCTACCGCCGCCAGCTCGAGCTACGGAGCCTCAGGCGTCGGTTCGTCCGGCAGTTCTTCCGGAGGTGGGGGCGGTGGCGGAGGAGGCGGTGGGGGCGGTGCCGGTTAAATCAAAAACCGCTTTTTATCTTCCGATAAATCAATAAACTCATCAGCTTCATTCAAAATTCTGCTGCTGGTGGTTTGCTTAAAAGCAATGACTTCAGTCCTGCGGCCGTGCCCACGCACATAGTCAAGTAAATCAACATAATCGCCATCACCGGAAACCAAAACCACCGCATCAAGCAACGGCAACAACCTCACTACATCAATCGAAAGTCCTACATCCCAATCACCTTTTTTAGCGCCTCCATGAAACACTTGCAAAGTTTTAATTCTGGTTTCATAACCCAAATTAGTCAAAACTTCAAAAAAATCTTTTTCCCGGCCGCTCTCACTTTCAATCACGTAAGCAAAAGCGCGAATTAGTTTTCTGTTCGCCACCGCTGTTTCCAGCAAATTTTTAAAATTCACATTGGTGTTATAAAGATTTTGCGCTGAAAAATACATGTTCGACACATCAACAAAAACACCAACACGTTGTTCCGCGTGTTTAATGGGATTTATTTTCATAACCCAATCCTATCACACCTATTGGGGAATAATTCTAACAATCTTATCATCGCCGCCGCGGACATTGCCTCGACCATCCCGATTGCTGGTAGCAAAATACATCTGGCCATCAGGCCCCATAACCAACTCCCTAATTCTGCCAAAATCATCCAGCGGCAGTTTTTCGTACATCAGAATTTCTTCAAGATTTTCCGGATTGATCACAAAACGCGTCATCCCTTCACCCACCAGCATGCCAGCGAAAAGATTGTTCTGAAACTCGGGAATCTGCTCAGAATCATAAAAAAGTATCGAGGCAGGGGCGATGGCGGGAGTAAACACCACCAGCGGATCCACCATGCCCTGAGCAGAATTTTGATGAGAAACGCGCGGCCAACCATAATTTTCGCCAGGTTTGATTAGATTGATTTCATCACCGCCGCCCGGCCCGTCAAATCCAGACGGACCATGCTCGGCAGCATAGAGAACTTCACTGCCAGGATACCAGGCAATTCCTTGAGGGTTGCGATGGCCATAAGACCAAACCCGGCTATTGGCAAAAGGATTGTCTGCCGGAACTGTGCCATCGGCATTAACACGCAAAATTTTCCCTCCCAAATTACCCAAATCCTGAGCAATTTCCCGATTGGAAGCGTCGCCAGTGGTAACGTAAAGCTTGCCATCCGGCCCAAAAGCCAACTCGCAACCAGCGTGATTATTAGCAGCCGGAATATTATCCACCACTATCATGCTGTCACTCAGTCCATTGCCAGTATCGGTAAATCTGGCCACCCGAGCGATCATCGTGCCGGCTGGCGTAGTGGCGTAACAAACATATAAATGCCTGTTGATTGAGTAATTCGGATCCAAAACCATGCCCATCAAGCCGGCTTCGCCTCTGGCGGTAATTTCAGTAAACTCGTAAAGCGGCTCGTCACGCAACTCTCCCCCCACAATCTCTCTGATCCTGCCGGTTCTTTCAGTTACTAAAATTCTGTCAGGGCTGGTAAAAACCACCGACCAAGGCACCTCTAGACCTTCCACCACCACCTCAGTTTTATAAGCGATGTTATTTGCTTCCACAAGGGAAAATTCGCCAGCAGAGAAGAGCGGATCAGCGGCCAGGCTGGCATCACTGCCGTTTTGAGCCCCGTTTAAATAAACCGGCCGGCCAGAATTGACATTTGCAAACGGCCAAATGGCCAAATAATCAAGAATAAAGGCGGAAAGTAAAATTAAAGCAATTAAGACCAATCCTAAACTTAAGCGGGTTTTTCTAAGCATAGTTGCTGTTTTATCTTGTCGGCATTATAAGCCCTCCCAATTGAGTAGGCAAAAAAGAAGGAGTAGGGCTGCTTCTACTCCTTCCGTACCTATGCGTGAACAAGTTTGTTAACTTGTGACAAGGATCACATTATGCTTAATCGATAATGATGGTGTGTAGAATTGGTAAGAGTATGGTAAGAGCAACTATTTTCTAGAAACAAACCGGTTGCCTCTGATGTAAAAGCGGAGTTTTTCCTCGACAGCCTTGCTAATCCCCACCCGAGTGGCAAAAACAATATCCTTTTCAGTAATAAGCCCGGAGCTTTCATCTTCAGCAATATAAAGTTGGCTTGAAAACAAACTTTGGCCGTCATGGTTTTTATTGATACCTAAAGCTTGGGTGAGCTTAGCCGGACCACTGCAAAGTGACTCCATCCCCTTTTGCCTCCGGCGCTCCATCATGATCTCAAGACCCCGTAGGGGTTCAAGAGCGCGAAAAAGCACCCCTTCCCCAATGCCTTCAGCATGAGTAGCCACATTAACGCAATAATGCAGGCCGTAACTCAAATAAACATAAGCTGTCCCCGGGGCAGCAAATAAAGACTTGTTTCTCGGAGAAATACCGCCATAAGAGTGGGCGGCCGGATCATCCTGATGATAACTTTCCGTTTCAACAATTCTGCCGGCCACCAAACCTTCCGGCAACTCATGCACTAAAATTTTTCCCAACAAATCAGGCGCAACCGCCTGTGTTTTTCTGGCAAAAAATTCCTTGGTGAGTTTTTGCATGTTCATATCATAACTTATTTAATTCATTATTTTGTAAAAGAAGAAACCACTTGCAAGTACAATATTTTGTTCACTTTTGTTATACTTTATTTGTGAAAAAAGCAAATAAAACCAAAAACATTATCTACGCCTTTATTGATAGTCAGAATCTCAATTTGGGGGTGAAAAGTTCTGGCTGGACCCTGGATTTTGCTGAATTTTTAAAATATTTAAAAACAAAATATCATGTTAAAAAAGCATTTTTGTTCATTGGTCACGTTACGGGCAATGAAAAACTATACACATTTTTGCAAAAGGCTGGCTACATTCTCATATTTAAACCAACATTGGAATACAAAAAAGGCAAAAAAGCTATCACTAAAGGTAACGTTGATGCTGAACTCGTCTTGCATACTATGATTGAGTGGGAAAATTTTGATAGAGCAATTATAGTCTCTGGGGATGGCGATTTTCACTGTTTAATTGAGCATTTAGAAGATAATAAAAAACTAGAAAAAATATTTGCCCCCAATCATAAGTATTCATCACTACTAAGAAAGTTTGCAGATAAAATCGTTCTGGTGAGTTTATTTAAAAATAAGGTTGAAAAGAAGAAGTAAAAAAGGAGGCATTCCCGCGGTGAAGATAAATCTTACAACCTTTGGTAGTCCTCCTATCGTGATGTTGAAATTATAGCAAGTTTTTTCTTGTTTTGCAACCGCCTGTGGAGCGGAGAGAATCTCTAACATGTTGTGGTTAACATAAATGATCAGCAGATCAACATTTTTAACACCCACGGAATTTGGGGGGTTGATGATGAAGACACTGAGCGAAGACTGAGTATGGGCAACAAAATAATTCAAAAAACTAAAGGTCTGCAAAAAGTGATCCCATTTTTGCCAAGCTAATTGTGGATACTATTTTTGTCAGTCACGACATCAAAGTTGTAGAAAAACACAGTTCTCAGGCCGATGTTTCGGACCATTTGCCGCTAGTGATGACCTTTGAAGTTTGAGCTGGATGCAACCTTTTCCTATGGAGCGGGAAACGGGGTTCGAACCCGCGACCTCCTCCTTGGCAAGGAGGCGCTCTACCACTGAGCTATTCCCGCAAAACCACTGGTGGGAAATGCAAGCGCACTCCCCAATCTAAGCCTGTATTGTACACAGCAATCTCAAAATTGTGAAGAGTAGACAAAAGTTTTTTGCCAAAAACTTAGTGTATAATTCCAAGTATGCCCACATCAAGTTTTATCAACTCGCCTGAATTCAAACGCGCCAGCACCAACGCTGCAGATAACCTGGCGAAAGTATTTTTCAAATGGCTGGGAATCTTAATTTCCAGCACAGCCAATTTCATCAAATCGATGATCATGATGGCGATTGGGAAATAAAAAAGAAAAAGAAGCTGGCAGAGAGGCTATTTGGCCATTTAAAATCCGTTTTGGGACTGTCTATATTCCAAAGAAATTTTCCGCAAAAGTTCATCTACTCATTGCCAACACATTATAAACACTCTACTATAGGCCAAGTGTTGTCCTAATTGATATTCAGATGTGATATACTATAAGTCTATTTATTTCTATATGAAATTGTTTATATCAAAACTATATAAGATAGTATTATGCTTACTTGTTTGTAGCATGTTGCTGCTATTTGCTACGGCACCAATCACGGCAGAAACCGCAAGCAATCAATACAAAGCAAAAAAACACCATTCAGAAACACATAAAGATACTCAATTGCTGGTGATTCACTCATTGCCGCAAGAAGGCCAGGAGCAATATCTTGCTGCACTTGATGATCTGCTGGAAATTATTACATCACACTGGAATGTAACTGTCACAATAGAAAACTATATGGACAGTAGAGAAACAAACCTGCAAGCATACGACCACATACTATTAATTGAGCTTAATAATGAATCCTTTGCTGCTGACTATTTTGCAAATATCGTCGCCACCACCACTGCCAAAACTCTCTGGCTCGGGTATGGAACGCAGCTAGTGGCTACTGGCAGAGATAACTCGGGTTCTCAGGGCGAACCAGTAACAGCGGTTCTGTACAAAGATATCAGTTTTGAAGCCAATGAGCTGAGATTACTAACGGTTCACACTACACAATCGCCAAATTTTAAGACGTTGGCAACTGCTGTAACCGATAGCGGGAATGAGTACCCGCTAATCAGTGTTGTCAACGATCGCCACGTGCTGATGCCTTTTGGTATTCCGTATTATTTTGAAACCAACACCTACACCCTTCCTTTTTTGGATGCGCTACATCATTTTTTGGGTCATCATGAGCGACTCGAAAAACAGCCCGCATTGATGCGATTAGAGGATGTCAATGTCTATACGTACCGCAATCCCTACCAACTCCAAGATGTATATACGTATTTGTTGCGAGCAGGAATTCCGTTTCATATTGCTTTTATAGAGCGTTACGTCAATCCAGAGTTGGGTATAGATTGGGATTCAGGCAGATCAAAACGGTATTTAAATATCATCAAGCAAATGGTCATGAACGGCGATGCCGTGCTGGTACAGCACGGGTATACCCATCAAGTAGGAGATGAGGTCAGTGGCATCGGGTATGAATTTTGGGATGCTCAAAAAAATGCTCCCTTGGAAACCGACACCCCTGAATACGCTCTGGATAAAGTGCACCGCGCTCGAGCCGCAATGGAGGTGCTCGAACTACCAGTGCCTGACATTTGGGAAACCCCGCACTACGCGCAAAGTGATACCGCTGACGCAGTGTTTAATCAGATTTACCCAATTCGTTATGAACACATCCACGAGATTGGTTCCCTACCGTTTGTGGCTACTATTCGAGGCACTATTTATTTGCCAGAAAACTTGGGCTATATTTTCCGCGAGGCGACTGATCTTGCTGATATTGAGTACAGACTCAAACAGTTAAACACTTTTGAAGACCCAGTTGCCTCTGGTTTTTGGCATCCGTGGCGAGAAGCAGACGAGCTAGAACAGTATATTACCCTAGTTCAGCGCTATAATTTCCAATTTGTTCATGGGTATGATCTTTTGACTACCGCCACAGAGCAAGAGCTGACCGCAGTGATGCTAACACTAGTTGATCGCATTCATCGAGATGATGTAGTGTTTTATTTTTTGCTCACTGCTTTTACGGTGGGAGCGCTGGTGTATGCACGCAATGTTTTTCGATTAAAAAAGCATGTCAAACTTATCAAAAATTTTTCTCTTTCGATGACAGAGTTGCAGGATCTGGCGCGAAATAAACAAGCTGTTCTGCCAAAAATAGGAATTTTTGTTCCTGCGCGCGGCGAAGCTTTGGTCATCGAGAACACGCTCAAAAATGTAGCTCGAATTGAGTATCCCAAAACTAAGATGCGTGTGTTTGTCATCGTTGATGAGCGTGAGTTGGACGACAATCTGCCGGTGACTACTAAAGCAATAGCACGGGCTGTAGCCACCAAGCTCAACACCCGCTACAAACAGAAATTTATACATATTATCGAGGTTCCCAAGTGGTTCAGTGGCAGCTATGGGAGCACTAAAAAAACATATGCTCCCTCTACGAAAGGCAGAGCTTTAAACTATTGTTTGCAAAAAATCGGCAGATTCCGGCTGGCGATGGTCGGTGTTTTAGATGCTGATGGGCGACTGCATACAGACGTTCTCAAAGAAGTCGCGTACAGGCGAATTCAGGACAACAGTAAAATCCTGCAAGGATCTGTGTTTCAGGTCAGTAATTTTTCAAAAGTCACTATCGTGGGAGTAGCTGCCGGGCTTGAATTAGCGCTTCATCACTTAACGGAGTTGCCGCATCGACTGATGCAACAAGGAGTGCTGCAGTTTTTAGCTGGCACCAATTATTTTGTTGATTGCGCCAGTATTAAAAAAGCTGGCGGCTGGGATCAGGACGCACTGGTTGAAGATGCTGAGTTAGCCGTGCGCCTCTACCTCTCAGAAAACATCGTTGGCGAGTGGTTGCATACCCCCGAATTGGAACAAACACCAGCGCGGTTTTCAATCTATAGAAAACAACGAGAGCGTTGGGTGCGAGGACATATCGCGATTCTCAAACAAATATATTATTCGCAGTTGCCGTTTAAAGAAAAGCTGTATTTTGGTAACAAAATTGTAGCTTCACAGTTTAGATTCATCCTTGATTTGGGACTGCCAGTGTTATCGTTGGTGCTGTTATTTTCTGGTGTCTTTATTAGTATGAACATGATTGTTTTTTATTTTTCCTTGCTGCTTTTTGGAGTGTCTTTTTTTGTTTGGGATACGTACGGCATGGTGTACCGAACCTTAGCTGGTTATATTGACCAAGACATGGATACGAAGCAAAAACTGAGTATGTCTGTGCAACTTTTTGCATTTTTGCCAGTTTTTATCATTGTGCAGTTTATCCCCAGAGTGGAAGCGATGTACAATGCTCTTTTGTACCCAGAAAAAACTAGTTGGTATAAAACTGAACGCACTGCCGAAGCAGAGATTCAATAGAGCATTGCGTGACAAAACATCGGTTAGCAGCATCACATACAACATATGACAAAAAAACCAACCCAACCACTTTGTTTTATCTTCGGAACTAGACCCGAGATTATTAAACTTGCGCCGATTATCAAGCGCTGCGTCCAACAGCAAATTCCGTTTATTACCGTCCATACCGGCCAACATTATTCTGCTAACATGGATGAGATATTTTGGCGCGACTTACAGTTGCCGGATCTCAATTATAACTTGCAAGTTGGCTCTGGAATGCATGGGCAACAAACTGGGCTGATGTTACAAAAAATCGAGTCCGTTTTACTACAAGAAAATCCTAACATGGTTTTGGTGCAAGGTGATACGAACTCTGTACTAGCTGGCAGTCTTGCCGCAACTAAGTTACAGATTCCTATTGCGCATGTTGAAGCTGGTTTGAGAAGCTATGACCGCACAATGCCAGAAGAAATAAACCGTGTTTTAACCGGCGCAATCGCGCGTTGGCATTTTGTACCAACCCAAGCTGCCAAGCAGAACTTGCTCAAAGAAGGCATTCCGCAGGAAAATATTTATGTGACTGGCAATACTATTGTTGATGCAGTTATCGCCAACAGCCAAATTGCAGCAACGAGGTCAACAATACTCCAAGATTTGTCACTGAGTTCCGGAAAGTATCTGCTTGCAACAGTGCATCGTCCAGAAAATACCGACCAACGCCAAAAACTAGCAGATATTGTTACTGCTTTTGAGGCAATTTCAAAAAAATATGCTTTGCCGATTATCTGGCCAATGCATCCCAGAACCAAAAAACAATTGGAGCTGTTTGGCTTGAATCAGCGTTTGAACACGCAGGGGCGCGAGGCATCCATCATAGTGATAGATCCCGTGGGCTTTTTTGCTATGCTGCAACTGTTGTCCAACTGCTCGTTAGTGATGACTGATTCGGGTGGGGTGCAAGAAGAAGCGTGTATTTTGCAAGTTCCGTGTGTGACACTCAGAAATAATACTGAACGGCCAGAAAGCGTTTCAGTCGGAGCGAATATCTTGGTTGGTAGCAGTCCGCAAAGAATCAAAGCTGCGGTGGCTCAAATGATTGATGCTCCCAGAACGTGGGTAAATCCATTTGGTGATGGAACCGCCGCCGCAAAAATTATGGCAGTGTTGCGTGCAGCTATTCACTAAAACTGGTTTGGGACTCAAAGACAGGATGCGCAATGTACTGTTTGAACACCGCCAGCGCCTCTGGCGAGGAATCAATGTGCAAGTTATGATGCGTATCATCCGAACCAACCCAACTTGATTGCCAGTATGAAATACCCTTAACTCTGGGGTAGGTATTCTGAATAAATGACTGTAGCGTTGCCTCAAGCCAAGCAGCTTTAAGCGCAGTGTTTGCTTGTTCATGGACGGCAAACTCGGCAATCATAATTGGTTTTTCTGTAGCGGTTGTGAGTGTGTTATATGTTTCGGCAAAGACTTCATCAAAGGTCGTCCAGGTATCAAGGTCGCTCTGCGCACCATACACACTGACCCCAATCCAATCGATGTAGTCATCACCCGGGTAATATGAGAGAACACCATTCCAGTCCTTATCGGGCGGGTTGCTGATGCTGTTGATGTGGTATACCCAAGTAACGTTTGTAGCTCCAACCGAACGAAACAAGTTGATGATTCTTTGGTAAGCGGCAATGAATCTCTCTGGGCCATCAGGCTTATGGGGGTCACCAAAACCAGTTGTTTCTCCTTGTCCATTCCAGGTACCGTTCCAGGGAAACCAGTGCCCATTAACTTCTGTGCCAAACTCGATAATAAGTGGTACGTCTGCTTCTCTGGCAGCGATTGCCCAGCGGGTTAGGTCTGTGTCAAATTCACCAGCACTGATTTTTTCAAGGCTGTATTGATGGTCGTCAGGGTTACTGCTAAAACTTTCTCGGGGCATCAAGCGAATATAGGGAGTAATTCCAAGTTGTTTAAGCGTGATGACCTCTTGTTGAGGAAAAATAATGCCATTAAACCAATTATTTGAAAAATATGCCCAAGCAAGGTCTTTGCCAACCAGGGTTTGAAAATGAGTAATGTTCTCGAGGGTAACAGTGTTTTCGGTTGGCCCGAAGTTCGCAAACGCGCCAAAATAGATGCGCTCTGCTTTGGGCAGCAACTTAGTGGCGGTGGGTTGTGGTGGCATCGAGTGATTTTGTCTGTATGAGCCAGTAAAAACAGTTCCAATAAGGCTGACTAAGAAAACAACTAAAACGGCAACTAAAAATGCTGTACGATTGATGGGTTGTTTGTTTTCCATAAGCGCTTTAGAGTATTCTCAATCTTAGCACGAAATAAAACATGTGACACTGGTTTTTTTGAACACTCAACGAACATTTCCAACGCCAATGATGCAGTAGTTTGTGGCTATAAAAGCAAGGAAAGAATGTGGGTCAGCTGGGGCTCGAACCCAGGACACCCTGCTTAAGAGGCAGGTGCTCTAACCGACTGAGCTACTGACCCGAATCAAGTTTGAATTATACCACCGCACTGAGTATTTTGTGCGCCAGGAGGGATTCGAACCCCCGACACCTTGTTCCGAAGACAAGTGCTCTAATCCACTGAGCTACTGGCGCTTGAAAGCATATTGTACCTCAAAAGCCTGGCTGAGTACACAAATCTTACCCCCAGACAAAACCAAAAAAATCTACTATAATCACCTAGTAATTATGGAAATTAATTACTACCCCCTCATCAACAAAGTTTACCGCTTACTCAATCTCAAAAAAGAGATCTCTGACGATGAAGACTACGAAAGCTCTTTTATCGTGCCTTTTATTACCGTCGCCCGTGAGCCAGGCAGTGGCGGTGCGCCGATTGCTAGGAGAGTGGCGGAAAAACTCAACTTTGAGTTCATTGATGAGCAGTTGGTTGATGAAATCGCCAAATCCACCAAAAAACGCAAGCAAATCATTAGCGCCATCGACGAAAAGAGCAGAACTAAGTTTGAAGACATCGTTCACAACCTTTTCAATACTGAGTATGTTGACGACTACAAATACATTTCAGAACTGGCCAAACTGATTCTGGCTCATGCTCACAAAGGCAGAACTGTCATCCTGGGCAGAGGCGCCAATTTTATTACTCCTTTTGCCAAAGGCTTACATGTTAACATTACTGCGCCCTACGAAGTCCGGGTGCAACGGGCGATGGATTTTGAAGGCCACACTCGAGCCACAGCCAAAAAAGTGATTGCTAAAGTCGAAAAAGAGCGCCGGGATTTTGTTCAACAGTACTTCAAAAAAGACCTTACCAAACACAACGCCTATGACTTAACCATCAATACCACCTATTTCCGGGTAGAAGAGGCTGCCGACGTCATTATCGAAGCTCTCAAAAGAAAGTTCAGCCGCTCTTTCCCGAGACTTGGGAAACGCATCTAATTGTATTACAATACAGTCTTGTTGATATGCTAATGCCGAAGTGGCGGAATGGTAGACGCGCACGCTTCAGGAGCGTGTGGAGGCAACTCCGTGGAGGTTCAAATCCTCTCTTCGGCACAGACAAATGCAACAAACCCAAAAAATTATCACACTGCTCCTGGCTACCTGCTTCCTGGCATTTGTAGTTTTGTCCTGGTGGTTACTGTTTCGTGATGAACGAGCGCTGGCAGGTATTGGGTTTTTTTATCCGCATTTGGCTGGCTGGCTTTTTGCCACTCGCACCTGGCTGCTTGACCGAAGCGTCAATTTGTTACCCACGCTGTTGTTTGCAGCAACCAGCCTGGTTGCTTTTGCTACTTACCTAGTCAGCTTAAGACTTAATTTTTCTAAGCGCACCAGTATTACGATGGCGTTAGTATTCCAAGTTGTGGCTTTTTTTTCATACCCGGTGTTGTCTACAGATATTTTTTCTTACATTTATTCGGATCGGGTACTTTTTGAGTACGGCCAAAACCCGTGGGAAGTTGCTCCCGGAAATTTTCCTGACGATTCTTTTGGCTTGATGGCAGATTGGACCGATCAAACCAGAGTTTATGGACTAGTCAATCAAATAATTTACTGGCCGGCTGCTGTGATTGGGGCGGGGCAGTTGCTCTCAACAGTGCTGAGTTATAAATTAGTAGCAGTGGTTTTTTATCTGGCCGCACTGGCTACTAGCTTAAAGTTAGTCGAAAAATGGCCAGAAAAACGCCAGGCTTTGCTGGTTCGGGCTATTTTTTGGAATCCTCTAATAGTACTGGAATTTGTGTCATCGGCCCATAACGATATTGCTATGATTTTTTTCCTATTATTGAGTTTGGCTTTTTGGAACAAAAAAGTGTGGTTTTTGGCGGGGATGCTGATAGCTTTGTCAGTGCAGGTCAAGCTTATTCCTGTTTTGGCCTTTGGTTTTTTCACGCTACAATTGCTTCAAGAGAAAAATCTCCGCGCGCTTACTCAATATACATTGAGTTTTCTGGCCGTTAATTTCCTGTCGTTTGCACTCATGGGTATTAGCCCGCTGAGTTTCCTTGAGCGCGTGCTTTACAACACCACTGTTTATTGGCAGTCTTTACCCGAATTAGTTGAGAGATTCTTGCCTGGAATTACAATGCCATTTGCCTTGATTTTTGTAGTAGTTGTAGCCGCGTTGGCGGCATTACAAATCAAAAATGGCTGGCCGCCGCTTAAAACTACCGCTCTGGCTTTAGCGCTGTATCTGGTTTTCTTTTCTGCCGCTAATTGGAATTGGTACATTCTTTGGCCATTTGTGCTGATTTTATTCTTGGAAGAGAATAGTGGACTCAAAAATTACCTGTTATTGGCTACCGGCACTGCGCTGATGGCTTATCCGCTGCTTTGGTTTTCACACCGGTTTGGGTTTGGCCACCCGGCTTGGTCACTTGCAACCTACTTGCTTATCTTTGTCTTGCCCCTTATAGCAATCAAGATTAACAACGTTAAAAAACTGCGGCACACACCTTTACTCGGGGAGCATTCTCGATTATACTATGGCACATCATTTAACAAATAAGCCCAGGTGGTGGAACAGGTAGACACGCAGTCTTGAGGAGGCTGTGCTTAACAGCGTGGAGGTTCAAGTCCTCTCCTGGGCACTATGAAAATCTGCATCTGCTCGTCGATGGCTTTTTATCCTCAATGACATTATCAAGATAAAATAATAAACCATGACAGCAATAGAGATTGATAGTTTCCATTAGCCTGGTAAAATATAATCATTATCGGGAGGAGGGTTCTAATAAGAGTCGTCCCCACACCAATACCAGTAATTACTGCTAATTGGTTTTAAAAATATTGTGATGGCAGACTATAAAAAAGGACCTCTGGTCATATCAATAAAACAGATTAAGGGTGAAACTCCTGCGAAGATCACTTTCGTTGGTGAAAAAGAGGACAAATATCCGAATAATCTGTATATTGACGTTACTCCAGAAGAAGCAGCAGAAATTCGTAGCACTGGACAACTACCTGTATCAGTACAAGATAAAATATCAGAAAGTCAGCACACTCTGCCACCAGATAACTCGGCCGCTTAGCTCAGTTGGTTAGAGCGTCCGGTTTACATCCGGGAAGTCGGGGGTTCGAGTCCCTCAGCGGCCACATATGCCAAGCTAGCCAAGGTGGTTCCGCCTACGGCGGATCTGAAAAACATGAAACGCTAGCGATTAACAAACGATTTGATACAAGCCAAGCTAGCCAAGGTGGTCACGGCGCATGTCTGAAAAACATGAGATTGAGGTTCGACTCCTCAGCTTGGCACCATCAAAAAACGCCCTCTCGTTGGGCGTTTTTTCTTCCAACTGCGTTTACTCTTTCCACTGTGCGTTTGCCTTCTTATGATCGGCCTCATCGGCAACATCAAACCAAATTCCCTGAAAAATAAAAGCGCTCAGCTCTCCGTTTTCGGCCAGTTTAGGAAAAATGTCTGCCTCCATGCTGGCCACTTTGCCCCTGGGAATAGCCGTCAAAACCTCCGAATTTAGAACATAAATGCCGGTATTAACAATACTAATACCTTTATTGGCGCCCCTCTCCATAAAACGAATGATTTTATTGCCATGCAGAAAAGCCTGGCCAAATTTTTTCTCACTCATTCGCGGCTTAACCCCAATCGTTGCCTTCGTATTTTCGCGCAAATGAAACTTAATCAAATCTTGAAGATTAATATCTGTCAAAACATCGCCGTGAATGACCAAAAAAGGATTGCCTGTCACATATTTTTCAGTCAATTTAAGAGCGCCGGCCGTGCCCAGCGGCTTTTTTTCCTCCACATAGGTAAGCTTCACCCCAAACTGGCTGCCATCGCCAAAAACTGTTTTAATCTGTTTTTCGTAAATACCGCCACAAACGTAAACATCAACAATTCCATGCTTCTTGAGATTTTCCAAAGTAATGGCCAATAAAGGCCGGTTGCCAATTTTTTTCAGCGCGAGCGGAGTAGCTAATTTTCTCTTGCCACCAGCCAAAATCACCGCCATCGACACTGTTGGCTCCATGCTGCTACGAATCAGCAACTCAATCGCGTGAGAACGATTACGCACTGCTTTGCCATCCACCAAATCATCAACCTTGGTTAAAAGCTCTCCGGGTAAAGTAATTGTCAACCTGGACTTGTGCCTCATAGGTCATACTTTATCATACATTAGACCTGCAGCAAAATCAGTCGGGGCAAAATTCGCTTAAAACTATTCCGCAGCACTGAGCTGCAGTTGCTGGTTAAAATATTGCTTCTCCATAGCTGAGCGAAAGGCATTATATTGGGCAGTAGGATTATCGGCTGTATCAAGAAAACTAAAACCGGCAAACGGCCCGGGCGAGCCTTTCAAAATAAACGGTGTCACCGCTGCCACTCTGTCATGCGACCAAATATGCTCAAGAGCGTAAACATAGTAAGCGGGCAACCAACGCCTGAGAGCAGAGCTTTCCTCCCAGCCGGTTTCAGTGATATAAACTTGCAAATCTTGCTTAGTTTTACCTGCCAAAAACTGTAGCTCATACTCGAAACCATTCATGCCATTTTTGGCTTTTCTCTGCGGTGAGGCCGCGAAACCAGGATTAGGATAAGAGTGCGAGTTCCAAGCATCAGCATAAGCAAAAATCTCTGGGTCAAACTCATGCATCCGCGTTAAATAATTAAAAGCTTCCATAGTTTCCGGACCATTAGGAGCGGCCAAATCCATCGCTGCCGGCATCACTACAAACGCACTGTCCACCGCGTGAGCCCAACTGCTGGCAAAACGAAAAACCCGGGCGTAATCAATCGGATCAATGACGCCACCCCATTCCTTAGCGTGATTGACCTCGTTGTAAATAATGATGTGTTTCTGCTGAGTGGGCCACTGAAATTGACTCAAGGCATTGATCTGATCCACTGTATTTTTGCGGTTGGGAATAGTCCAGCCCTGGCCATCCATGGTAGAGGCCAGTCTGACAATAGGAATAATTCTGTTTTCCTTGGCTTCATCGAAAAACTTTTGCCACTGAGAGGTTTTGTCAATGTCCTCAAGAGTGTAGGGCACCGTCACGTAATGCCAATTTTTATCTACCTCATGCATCCGCACCAACTGCTTGGCATCCACTATTTCTTCAGGATGAAGAATATGAATACCCATCTTAGAAACATTGGCTGCGCTGACCTGAGCAGGAAACACCCACAGCCCAAAAAACAGCAAGCTGAGCAACAATTTTTTCATCATTGTAATATTATAGGATATCATATTTTGCTTGCACAGTCCATACTGGCCTACTTCGGCCCTTACTTTTCTTGCTTTGCTATACTAGCATACAGACACGGTTTTTAGAGAAAATAATTGTAATAATTGTGTAAAAGTCGAAGCTAGTAAAATTATGAAAGCTGTCTTTTTAGCTTTTTCCTGGATATTGCTTTCCTCTGGAGTGATCCTTACTGGTATCGCTGGGCTGCAGTTTTTTAATCTGGCTGAAGCGATTAAGCAAACTGAAGAAACACCGTCAAATGTCTTAATTTCTTCCTCTCTGGACGAATCGATGAGAATTGATGGCGCTAGTGCCGCCAATATGGCTGCAATTATGGAGGCCGGCGACGCCAGAGCCCAGATTATCGCTAATTTCCTCGAGAGGCATAATTCTCCCCTCAAGCCGTACGATTATTATGGTGAGTTTTTGGTTGAAACAGCGGATAAATATGGCCTGGATTTCCGGTTTTTGCCAGCCATCATGATGGAGGAGAGCAATCTTTGCCGAGTGACACCGAAAATCCGCACCAATCCTGACGACCCAGATTCCGGTTTAGCCGAAACTTATAATTGTTTAGGTTTGGGTGTTCACTCGAGGGGAACTTGGGGGTTTAAATCCTATGAAGAAAATCTGGAAAAAGCTGCCGAAATCCTCAAAAAAAATTATATTGACCAAGGCAGGCTGACAACTTATCAGGTAGCGCAAAAATATACCGCCAGCGTGGATAAATGGACCAACTCGGTCAATCAATGGATGGCGGAAATGCGCTATGACGACCGAGTTCTAGGGCGTTCCATGAAAGAAAATACCGATGTAACCGAGTTTACCGGCAGCAGCGCCACGCCCGCTGCTACTCTATCGCCCGAAACTGATTTGGTGCCACTCGACTCACTCGAGTAAAAAACAACTTTTCCTCAAGAGATATTATTATATAATTTGATATATTTTAATAGGTTATTGACACTTATAGACATTTAGTATATATTTTGATTACCTCTGAAGGTTCGACCTCACCGGGACGTACGTTCAGAGACAAAAAAACCCTGGCTTCTGGCCAGGGTTTTTTGTTTTGAGTGCCACGGGTGGGACTCGAACCCACACGGCTTGCGCCACACGATTCTAAGTCGTGCTTGTCTACCAATTCCAACACCGTGGCTAGATAAAAAAAGAGCCAGCTATATTCTACAGGAGCGTGATAAAATTGGCGAGTAACCGGTAGCAAACCATGTCAGCCATCACTTATCAGCATCGCGTCAATCCCAGAGCTAAAAGGCTAATTATGAGGGTGGAGCCGGATGGTACCGTCTTGGTCACCACACCCAGATTTACCCCGCAAAAAACCATTGCCCGTTTTGTTGAAGAGCACCAAGACTGGATTACGGCTGAAAAAAACCGGCACCAAAATAAGCCACGGCCAATCACTCAAGATGAAGTGATGGTTTTTGGCAAAAAATACACCAAGACTTTGCGTTATTCTAGCCAAGTGCCGGTAGGAGTGAAAATTGTTGGTGACGAGCTCATCCTCAACCCCACCGAAAATAAATCATCCTGGGGTAGAAGCGAAAATAATTTACTGAAAAACTACCTCAAGCACACTGCCGAGAGATACATTCTTCCCAGAACCGCGCAATTTGGGGAAAAAATGGCTATTACCTATGGCGCTATCACCCTGAGAGAACAAAAAACCAGGTGGGGTAGTTGCAGCAGCAGAGGTAATTTAAACTTCAACTGGCGGTTGGTGCATTACCCCCCGGAAATCATTGATTATGTGATCATTCATGAGTTGGCTCACCGGCAACACATGAATCATTCTAAACAATTTTGGCACTTGGTGGCGGAACATGATCCCGCCTACCGCGTACACAGGGGGTTCTTGAAAAGACAGGGAATGTCGCTAGGATAAAGTCAATGTTAATAATTCACGGAGACAATATCATCCAATCCAGGCAAAAGCTCAAGGAGGCGCTGGATCAAGCTAGGCAAAAGGGGCTGGAAATTGTCAGGGCGGAAGCGAAAAACCTCACTGAAGCGGCACTGGAGGAGCTTTTGGGAGCGACTGATTTGTTTGGCACTGGCAATTTTATTATTATTGAAGGCCTCCACTCCCTGCCCCGGTCGAAAAAAAAAGATGCGCTCATTGAACAAACTGTTTCACATCAAACCGACAACCTGGTGCTTTGGGAAAAAAGAAGTCTCACCAAAACCATGCTCAAAAAGTTTCCTGCAGCCAAAGTAGAGGAATTTAAATCCAGTAGCGCCACTTTTAAATGGTTGGAGCTTTTGGGCACTCCTAGGCAAAAACAAAAACTTGAGCTGCTGCATCAAGGCATCGCAGCCGATAGCGATTACTTTTGTTTTATCATGCTGATTAGGCAAATTGGGCTGCTGATCCAGGCAAAGGATGGTGGCAAAATCGCCGGCCCGCCGTTTGTGGTGCAAAAAATTAAAAGCCAAGCGGCCAGACTCACCATGGCACAACTGCTCGAAGTTCACGAAAAACTGTACCAACTCGATCTCAGGCAAAAAACTTCGCGATCACCGCTCAATCTGGCTCAGGAACTTGACCTGATCACTTTATCGTTGTAAATTGGAGAAGTTCATACTTTTTCATACATTGCGAAGGAGCATTATGGATATAAATCCCGGTATTTTCAAAGCCTACGACATCAGGGGAATTTGGAACAAAGAACTCTTCCCCGAAACTACCTATTTAATTGGCCTGGGTTTGGGCACTTACTTTAAGCGCAACGGTGTTACTACCGTTCATGTCAGTCGCGATAACCGAGTAAGTGGCGAAGAAGTCCGGGATAATCTAGTCAAGGGCCTGAGAGAAACCGGCGCCAACGTCATAGATCTTGGAATGATTACTACGCCCATGAACTATTCGAGTTGGTATCTGCGTGATGCGGTAGCCAGTATCAGCATTACTGCTTCCCACAACCCTCCGGAATATAATGGCTTCAAGGCAGCCCTGAATAAGGTCCATTTTACCTCCGAAGACTATCAGCAGATCAAGGACCTGGTCATCAGGAGTGATTTTGATAAAAGCAATGAGCCTGGTACTTACACTCAAGATGACCTCTGGTCTGACTATGCAGCCCGGGTGACTCAGGATATCCGGCTCAAAAAACCGGTTAAGGTTGTGCTCGATTGTGGCAACGGCACCTGTAGTGACACCACTGAAAAAATTCTTCGGGACATCGGTTGTGAGGTTATCGAACTTTTTTGTGAACATGACGGCTCTTTTCCCAACCATCCACCCTACCCACAAAAGGAGGATTTTTATGCTGTGCTCAAAGAAACCATCGTCCACGAACAGGCTGACTTAGGCATTGCTATGGACGGAGATGGAGATCGGTTTGGTGTCTATGACGAACGGGGTAATTTTATTAGCAATGATTTAATAGGTGCCCTGATTGGTACGGGTATGGCTACAGAAAACCCCGGCATGAAAGCAGTGTTTAATGTTTCAACTTCCCGAATTGCTATTGACCAACTCGAAAATCAAGGCGTAACGGTGGTGCTTTGGAAAACCGGCTATCCATTTATTATTGAAAAGATGAAAGAAACCGGAGCACTTCTCGGTAACGAAATAGCCGGTCATTTTTTCCTCAAAGATAAATACTACGGTTTTGATGATGCTACCTACGCAGCCGCTCGCTTCATTGAATTCTATTCCAACCAAAACAAAACTGTTTCTGAGTTAGTGAATAGCATGCCCCAGTACCTGAGTACACCAGAATTTCGGGTACCCGCTCCGGATGAGCCAGACAACAATAAATTCACTATTATTGCCGCGATTGTGAAGGAATTCAGAGAAAAATTCAAAAATGCGGACATCATGGACTTTGATGGCCTCAGAATAACTTTCTCGGACAACAGTTGGATTCTGATTAGAAATTCAAACACCGAACCGCTCATCACTGGCCGAGCTGAGGCAAAAACAGCAGAGCGACTTGGAGAGCTCAAAGAACTATTGGTATCGACGTTACAACAACATGGCGTAGCACTCGACTGGTCCAACCCAATTGCCAGTCACTAGGGGACAAACTGGAGTAAACTATAAGTACTCTGTACAGAAAACAATAAGGAATTATGCCAAATCAATCCATCCTCGACTCCCGCGAAGAAATCGCTCAGCTGGACCAATCCAACATGCTCGGCTCTATTGAGGCCCTCGGCAAGCAAATTGAGCATGCTTGGAAAGAGGTGCAGACTGTTGAGTTTAAGCCTCAAGCAGAAATCCGCAACGTGGTGGTAGCCGGCATGGGCGGCTCTGGATTGGGCGGGGATGTCATCAAACACTTGTTCAAAGATGAAATTACAGTGCCGTTTGAAATAGTTCACTCTTACACCCTACCGGCTTATGTTAACGAAAATACACTGGTGTTGCTTTCCAGTTACTCAGGCACTACCGAGGAAGTGCTGGCTTGCGCCGAGGCAGCGCACCAAAAAAACGCCCAAATAATGATTATTGCTGCCGGGGGAGAACTGGCGAAACATGCCCAAGAACATCAGCATCCTGCCTACATCATCGACCCCATCCACAATCCTTCCCAACAGCCACGAATGGCCATTGGCTATGCTGTTTTTGGCACCATCGGTCTGCTGGCCAAGGCAGGCATCATCACCATCAACGACCAAATGGTGAACGAAGTCGTGGCCACCATTGATACCGTGATTGCCGATAACAATGTCGAAGTTGTTGGTGAAAGTAACCCCGCCAAAGCTCTGGCTTTCAACATGGTTGGCAGACGAGGGGTTATTGTCGCGGCTGAGTTTCTTGAAGGCGCCGCGCACGTGGCTGCCAATCAACATAACGAAAATGCCAAAGCCTTCGTGGATTACAAAATCATTCCCGAGCTCAACCATCACCTCATGGAAGGCTTGCAGTTTCCGCGCTCAAATCCAACCGACCACTTCTTCCTGATGATTCAATCTCAGCTTTACAACCCCAAAAATGGCTTGAGGATGAGGCTGACTCAGCAAGTGATTGAGAACAACGAAATTGATACTCTGAGCATCCTACTGCGCGCCTCCACCAAAATCAGCCAGGTTTTTGAAATGATTACCCTGTTTGCTTTTGCCGGTTTTTATCTTTCTATGTTAGAAGGCATTGATCCCAGCCCGATTCCTTTTGTGGATTACTTCAAAGACGAGCTGAAGAAACAAAGCCAAGACTACCAACTCACATAACCTAGTGCAACCATTTCTGATTTGAGTTATGATAGAAGGGCAATGTCAACACCTGCCCTGATCTTATTAGCCGATTATAGTGGCTCTGCTAAAGAGCTGGTTGGCGAGCGAGCTTACAGCCAAGGCAGACTTCATGAACAAGAAATTCCGGTGCCAAGGTCCTTTTGTGTCACGGAAAACGCTCTTCAATCGATTGCTAAGGTCAACAATCTCAAAAACAAAATTGACAAAGCACTGCCGGCAAATATCAGCAGTGAAACGCAAAAGTCTCGGGCCAAAAACAACTTTCTCAAAATTTTTGCCACCTTAAAAGTTCCCCGTGACATTGCTAGTGAGATGGTCGGTTTGTACCGTCAGTACTTGTGGGAAGACTACGTTCACATTATGCCCAGTAACAGTCCTAACTACAGCTCTGAGTGGGTGCATGACAACGTCAGGGGAGAGGCCAATGTCATTGAGTCTATCCTGCAGGTGTGGGGCAGGCTAGTTTTTGCCAACTCCATGCATTCCGCTAAAAATACGCCTTTGCACACCCGGCTTTTTTCTTCACCCATCATGGTGGAGTGGGCGCCTCAGGCTGAGGCGTCCGGCGTGGCTTTTACCAAAGATCCGGAAACCGGCTCGAAAACTGAAGTTACCATTTATGGTGTGCCGGGCATTTTTCATCCGCAAAAATCAGAGCAGCATGATGTTTATAAAGTCGATGTCAGAACCTGGAATCTGGTCAGCCAGCAAATCGCGACCAAAAAACAGGCCTTTGCCCGAGGTGATGAATCTTTGGCGGTGGTAAAAGTGCCCGGCTCAATTGCCAACCAACCGGTACTCGAGCGTGGTGAGGCCGAAAATCTGGCGCGGCTGGTTTTTAAGATTAAACAACAGTCGCTGCAACAGCAAAAAGTGCATTGGTTGATAATCAATCACCAACTGTTGATCACTGCTATTGAACCAGTAGCGGAGTTTGAGTTTGAGCATCCGGCTGCTAATCACCCAGAAATGGCTAAAAAGCCAGGCATTAAGTACCTCACTGCTCTCTATATTTCCGCGGGCAACCCCGACAAAGCCGGTGAGCAAGTTCAAGAAATCATTGACGGGGTTGGCCTGCTTAGGAGTGAGTACGCCATTGCCAAATTCGGTCTTCACCCTCAACACGTGCTCAAAAGCAAAAAACACACCGCTCTGCTCAAAGAGGAACTAATCAAGACTATTCAAACTTACCGCCAACATCTCAATGGCAGGCCGCTGATCTACCGCTCACAAAACTTTACCTCGGCGGAATTGCTCACCTTAAAATTTGCCAGCAACTACGAACCGAATGAACCCAATCCCTACCTGGGATACAGGGGGGGCTTAAAAATCGCTGCTCAGTCCGAGCTTTTCAACTTTGAACTGGATGCCATTCTTGAAGTAATGAGTCAAACCGGCCAGGCTCCCTTTGGTTTGATGGTGCCTTTTATTAGAACACCGGGTGAGCTGCGTACTGCCATCGACCTGATCGCTAAAAAAGGCCTGTTGCATAAAAGCCACTTCCAAGTCTGGCTACAACTTAATACGCCGGAAAATATTTACAACTTATCAGCCTACCCGCTCAATCAAGTGGCCGGTGTTTCCCTTAACGCCCGCAGCCTGCATGGTCTACTTAGCGGCATCGATCCGGATAACGCGGAAATGCTGTCCAGATACCCACTACCGGCAAACTTATTGCTCAACCTGATCAAGCAAGTAACCGATAAACTGCAGGAGAGCGGCGATTACCACTCAACCAAAGTTTTCCTTCACCTGGAAAATTTCAACGCCTATCTGGCCGCGGAAGCGATTAAGCTCGGCATTAACGGCCTTATCGTCAAACCACAAGTTGCCCGATTGGCTCAAGAGTGTATTATTGATACTGAAAGAACGCAAATAATTAGCTAATTAGAGAGTAATAATGGCGCAAATCAGCGGGGTTCATGCGAGAGAAATTCTAGATTCAAGAGGCATACCTACCATTGAATGCACCCTGTGGTTAGACAATAACGCCATTGTGGTTACCGATGTGCCGGGAGGTACTTCCAAAGGCAAGTACGAAGCCGTAGAACTGCGCGACAACGACCCAGAGCACATGATGGGCAGAGGCGTACTCACTGCCGTCAATAATATTAACAGCATTATTGCCCCCCAACTGATCGGCAAAGACCCCACTCATCAAACTGAGATAGACCAGTTATTAGTCGATTTAGACGGTACACCAGACAAATCCAAGCTTGGCGCCAATGCCATTCTGGCTGTGTCGCAGGCGGTTTTGAAGTCGGGAGCTTTGAGCGCCAACGTGCCGCTGTATTTCTACATCCAACAAAAATACCAAATTATTCAGCAGCTACTTATTCCTACACCCATTTTCACCATGGTCAACGGCGGCGAACACGGGGCGGATAACCTGGATATTCAGGAATTTCAAATTGTGCCAGCCAGCCACACTGATTTCATGCAGTCGTTGGAAATGGCCGCAGCTTTATTCCAACGTTTTGGTGAGGTTTTGGAGATGAAAGGCGCCGTCCACTCTACCGGCCTGGTGGGTGGTTATACCCCCAATTTATACAGCAACAGCGACGTTTTTGAGTTACTGGTAGAAACGATTAAGTCCACGCAGTACACCTTTGCTCAGGATTTGTTCTTTGGTGTCGATGTGGCTGCCTCTGTGCTTCATGATGGCGGCAAGTACAAACTCAAAGACCGCACCGAACCATACTCCAGCAAAGAACTGCTTGACTACTACAAAAAACTGCGCGAACTTTATCATGTTTTTTATATCGAAGATCCTTTTGAAGAAGATGACCTGAAATCATGGCAAAGTATCACTGCTGAGTTAGGAGAAACTACCAAAATTGTCGGTGACAGTTTGTTGGTGACCAATAAGCAAAAAACCCTTGATGCCATCGAGCAAAAAACTTGCAATACGCTTTTGGTGAAACCAAATCAAACCGGTACCATTAGTGAAACCGTAGAAGTTGTTAAGATTGCCAAAGGCGCGGGTTGGCAAACAGTCATGTCACACCGCAGCGGTGAAACCAATGATGACATTGTCGCCGATTTGGCAGTTGGACTTGGAGTTGATTATACTAAGTTCGGCCCACCTAATCGCGGTGAACGCGTGGCCAAATACAATAGGCTGATGCAAATCTACGAAGAAATTAAACGCAGTAATGAACAGGCAAATGAACAGACAGGAGCTTAAAAATGTTTCGTTCAATGCTCAAATCCCTCAAAAACTTAGGGCGCAAGCCCCAGCCAGCAGCTCAACCACCAGCAACAGCCAGCCTCCCAGCCGCTACCACTCCCGATCCGGCCAATCTGGCTGAAAAATTCGGCAATTCAGGCACTGAACAAGTTCAAACCCCCGAGCAAAAAATTGAGGGCGTTGAGTCACCGGCAACGAAAACCAAAACCAAAACTGCCACAGCCACTCCGAAAGCAACTCAGCCAACAGAAACCAAATTACAGCTGATCAAATCGGGCAAACCTTTTTCCGAAACTTATCCCAGAAAAGAATATAAAGGCCCTAAGCCAACCGTTCTTTTAATCCTCGATGGTTGGGGTATAGGGCCAAGCAACGCCGGCAACGCTATTTCCAGAGCCAAAACACCAAATATGGATAAGTTTTGGGCCTCCTGTCCCCACACTCAATTGGAAGCCAGCGGACAGGCGGTCGGTCTCCCTCAAGGGGAAGACGGCAACACTGAAACCGGCCATCTTAATATTGGCGCCGGTCACATTGTTTATCAAGACTTACCACGCATAAACATGTCTATTGCCGACGGCAGTTTCGACAACAATCAAGCCTTTCTGAACGCCATCAATCATGTTAAAAAACATAACTCGGCACTTCACCTGATGGGTTTAATTGGTGCTGGTGGCGTTCACTCAAATATTGAGCATCTTTACGCTTTGCTCCACTTTTGCAAACAACACGAGTTACAAACAGTCTATATCCATGGCTTTACTGACGGCCGCGACTCACCACCAACTTCGGGAATCAATTACGTCCGCCAGATTATGGAGCGCTGCGATAGCTTGGGTGTCGGCAAAATTGCCACCCTGATGGGCAGATATTACGCCATGGACCGCGATAAAAAATGGGACCGGATTGAAAAAGCCTATAACGCCCTCACCATTAGCGTAGCTGACCAGTGCGTCACCGACGCGGTTGGGGCGCTGCAAGAGCAGTATGACAAAGGCACCACTGACGAATTTATCGAGCCAATTGTTATTTGCGAGCCTGATGGAACCAAGCGCGTCATTCAAGACAACGACGCGGCTATCTTTTTTAACTACCGGATTGATAGACCTCGTGAACTTACCCGCGCCTTTGTGATGCCGGATTTTGAAAGAGGTATTGATGATCTTGGTTTTGACCCCTACACGGAAAAATATGAAAAAACCAACATTCAGAAAAAAGAAGTGATTCAAACTTTCGAACGGAAGAAGAAGATCACCAACCTCTACTTCGTTACCATGACCAGATACGAAGAAAATCTGCCCACCGACGTGGCTTTTCCACCGCAAAATATCAAAATGCCGCTGGGCAAGGTTTTTGCTACCAAAGGACTGAGGCAATTGCGCATTACTGAAACAGAAAAAGAGCGGTTTGTTACTTACTACATGAACGGTCAGGAAGAAATTATTTTTCCCGGAGAAGAGCGGATCATTGTGCCTTCCAAAGGGGTAAAGTCCTATGATGAAACCCCAGAAATGAGTTCCCGAGAAATCGCCGTGGCCATGATTGAAGAAATCAGAAAGAAAAATTATGATGTTATTGTCGCCAACCTTTGTAACGGTGATATGGTCGGGCATACCGGCAATTTAGAAGCAACCATCCAAGCCTGTGAGATTTTAGATGAGGTGGTCGGCACCATTGTCAACGAGGTGTTGCTGCATGATGGCGTTGTTCTCATTACTGCCGATCATGGCAATGCCGAAGAACTGATCAACAACGAAACTGGCCAAGTTGACACCGAACACTCAATTTATCCAGTACCATTGATAGTTATCAGTAAAGAGTTACTGGGCAAGTCCACTATGCTCCCCAGCGGCATTCTGGCTGATGTAGCGCCAACTATGCTCCACCTGATGGGCATTGATAAGCCGGACTCTATGACTGGCCGAGCGTTGACGCGAACTATTAAAAATTAGTTCTACTAAAAAAACTAACTCCGCCTTTCGGGATATCCCCTCTTAATTTATTTTTGTAAGTTGATATATTTTGTTATTTTTCTATACTGTAATATGTAGTTGTGATTTTGGGTTGACTTCGGTTATGCTAGTAATACTTCGGGAATGATTGGCCCGAAACTAACAAAGCTCAAATATTAATTACTAAAAGGAGAACATGGCAGTCACTCTTTATAAACGTCAAAGACAAATCGTCGATTTTCTGGCTCAGTACATTCAGAAGAACGGCTACGCGCCTACCTTACAAGAAATTGCTAACGCCATCGGTGTTTCCTCTTTGGCTACCGTCCATGAGCATTTGCAAGCGCTGGAACGCAAAAAAGTTATCAAAAAACATGAAGGCACAGTTCGCGGTATTGAGTTGGTGGACAGAACTTTCCTCAACACTACCGAAAGTGTCGACTTGCCGCTCATGGGCTATATTGCTGCTGGCTCGCCTATTGAGCCGCACTCCGATCCCAACGCCTCATTTAAGGTTTCACCGGAAATGATTAGTGGTAAGAAACGGTCGTATGTTTTGCAAGTCAAAGGCCAGTCGATGATCGAAGACCATATTCAGGATGGTGACTATGTGGTCATCGAAGAAACTCCTGAAGTAAACAACGGTGACATTGTGGTGGCTTTGCTTGACAACGGCTTGGCTACTCTTAAAAGATACTTCAAAGAGGTCACTAGAGTTAGGCTCGAGCCGGCCAATGCCAATATGAGTCCGATTTACGCTACCAATGTGCAAATTCAGGGCAGAGTAGTCGGGCTAATCCGCAAATTCCAGTATTAAATTGCTAAAGTGAAACTGGGGCAAATTAGCAGTCAAACGAATTGACTGCTAATTTTGCTGGCGAAGAATTTTCATTGGTATACCGGGCAAATTTTTGTGTCAAATTTGTATAGTTTGATACTTTTTTATGTAGTTTGATCAATTATGAGCTTTATTTTTGGGAGTCAAATTCTTGCTCGCGGTACTCAAGAGCGTGGTTGACGTAGCAACGGAGTACATACAAATAATCTGAGAGGCGGTTGATGTATTTGAGCAGCAGCGGCCGAATGGGCTGACGTTCATTTTGGGTTACTATCAATCGCTCGGCCCGACGGGCCACAGTTCTGGCTATATCTAAGTAAGCGCCCAGTTCCGTGCCTCCCGGCAACAGAAACTTGGTGTGCCAGCCACCAGCCATTGAGGTTTGCAGCGCGGCTGATTTTCTCTCAACTTTTTGTAACTGTTTTTCGGTGAGAAATTTCTTTGAGCCGGCCACTTCGGCGCCGACATAAAATAAAGTATCTTGAACTTCGTAAAGAAATTTTTTGTGTGGGGCAAACTCGCTTTCAAACTTGGCCGTCACCAACCCCAACCAGGAATTAAGCTCATCAATGGTACCGATAACCTCAAAGATCGGATCGCTTTTGGAAAGCCGCTCGCCGCTGGCCAAACTGGTTTTACCTTGATCACCGGTTTTGGTAGAAACATTAAGAATTTTTTTGGGCATAAGTTATTATAAGCTATTGGTTCTGCTGCCAATCCACGGCAGTGAGCAGAGGACCATAAACATCGTCTTCGATAGCAATTTGCAGTTCTTTTAATTCGGTTGGGGAGGGCGGCTGCTGGGTGAACCGGACCGCGCCAGCGGCTTCAATTAAGCAAAACGGCTGTGCTTCATCGGCTTCGCCCATCTCCACCACCGCAGCAGCCGCCAACCCCTCAGCTACATTTACCTGGGTCACGTTCATCAACTTCCCAAAAAGATCAGGCTTACCAATGAAATTATTCAGTGGCGCAAAGCCGCAATAGGCCAAAGCCGTGCCCATAGTTCCCCATTTCAGCGGAAAAGTTTTACTGTCTGTAATCAAAACCCCCACTTCCTTCAGCCCATACTGATGACGAAGAAACTTCCAGATTTCTGCTGCCGACCGATACGGATCTTCTGGCAACAACACATACTGACTATCAGCGTTTGACTCATCCAACCCGGCATTGACCGCCAAAAGTGAGTGCTTAATCGTCAACATCATTTGATACTTCGACGCCGTCGGCTCCAAGTAATAATCAGCCTCGCGCCTCACCAAGGCATGTTTTTCCTCTTTGGTTCCTTCAGCTTTTGAAACCACCGCGCCTTCACTCAAAGCCACCACTTTCGAAGTCACCACCACCACGGTTTTTTCTGACAACGGCGGCAGTACTTGTTTCAACAAGGCATACAAATCATCATGGGCATGAACAATGGGAGATTGCAGAGGAGTCACTTTCATGCCCCGATTATACACGCCCCACCCATACCCATCATCTATTTGCATAAGTGCGGTATAATGACAGGTTGCATGCAATTCAAATTAAGCTCCCGGTTTCAGCCCACCGGTGACCAGCCAGACGCCATTACCAAGCTCACTCAGGGCATCCTTAATGGCAAACAACACCAAACTCTCCTTGGTGTTACTGGTAGTGGCAAAACCTTTACCATGGCCAATGTAATTGAGCGGGTGCAAAAACCCACACTCGTCATTGCCCACAATAAAACTTTAGCTGCTCAACTTTACCAAGAATTCCGCGACTTTTTCCCAAATAATGCCGTCAGCTACTTTGTTTCTTATTATGATTATTACCAGCCGGAGGCCTACATTCCCACCACCGATACCTACATTGAAAAAGAAGCCACCATCAACGACGAAATCGACAAGCTCCGCTTGGCCACCACCACCAACTTGCTTACCAGGCCGGACAGTATTGTAGTGGCTTCGGTTTCGTGCATTTACAACCTGGGCAATCCAGTTGAGTACGGCCGCTACATGCTCAGGCTGGTTGAGGGCGAAGTGATCTCGCGCGAAACTTTGCTGCTGCAGTTGGCCAACTTGCAGTACGACCGTAGCGACAATGAGTTCAGGCGTGGCACTTATCGTTTGCGTGGAGACACTTTGCATCTCTGGCCAGCCTATGAAGACAAAGCGCTCCGGATTGATACTTTAGAAAATCAAATTGAATCAATTAAATGGATCGACCCAATTTCCGGCATCGTGGTTACTCCCGACAATGACAGCCTTGGCCCCAACAAAACTGAGCAAGGCAAAGAGTTCGTGATTTATCCTGCTAAACATTACGTCATGAATCCCAAATCCCAGAACCAGGCTTTGGCAGAGATTCGCCAGGATTTGCAGCTCAGACTTGAAGCCTTGAAAGCGGAAAACAAAATCGTTGAGGCTTACCGTCTCGAGCAAAAAGTCCAGTATGATCTGGAAATGATGCAAGAGTTTGGTTATGTCAATGGCATTGAGAACTACTCTCGTTACTTTGAAGAACGCGGTCCGGGCGATCCTCCTTACACCCTCCTTGATTATTTCCAGGCCAATGCGGATGAGTTCGCCGGCGGTTCATACCTCACCATCATTGATGAAAGTCATATCACTTTGCCACAAATTAAAGGCATGCATAATGGTGATCGCGCCCGCAAAGAAACCCTCATCGAGTACGGCTTCCGCTTGCCCAGCGCCCTGGATAACCGGCCGCTCAAGTTTGAGGAGTTTATGAAAGCCTCCCGCCAGCTCACTTATGTTTCGGCCACTCCCGAGCAACTGGAGTTGTCACTTTCAGGTCATCAAGTAATCGAGCAACTAATCCGGCCCACCGGACTGGTAGACCCCAATATTGAACTGCGCCCGATAGACGGCCAGATAGAAGACTTGGTGATTGAAGTGCTCATCCGCAAGCAATTCGGCCAAAGAGTCCTAGTCACCACCCTCACCAAAAAAATGTCGGAGGCGCTGACCGATTACCTCAACAGTCCGGAAAAAATTGACAAGCTCGTGGCCAACTACCAAGAAAAAATGGTGGCCGAGAAAGAGCGCCGCCTGGACTCGGCTGAGAATCTGGAAACAATCTGGCGCCAGGAGCAATTGCCGATTGAACAGATGGCGATCGGGGCGATTGAGCCCAAATACTATCACCATCTGGGCAAAACCGACGCTACTCATCTCGACCTCAATAATCTCGATTATCCCAAGGTGGCCTATCTGCACTCAGATATCGAAACCTTGGAGCGCTCTGACATTCTCGACGATCTCCGGCGAGGTGAGTACGATGTTGTCGTCGGCATCAACCTCCTGAGAGAAGGCCTGGACTTGCCCGAAGTTTCCCTGGTGGCTATTCTTGATGCTGACAAAGCCGGCTTTCTTAGATCACGCACTTCTCTTATTCAAACTATGGGCCGGGGCGCCAGGCATATTGAGGGTCACGCCATTCTTTACGCTGACTTTCTTACTGCCGGAATTAAGCAAGCTGTAGAAGAAACTCTTAGGAGAAGAGAGACGCAAATCAAATATAATCAGGATCGTGACATCACTCCCACCTCGATTATCAAGCCCATCCGCAAAAGAATGATTGAAAAGAAGGCAGAGGAGGAGGCTGATGAATCTGACTACACCGCGGGTACTGAGCCCATCATCGTGCAACTCACTAAAAATGAGCAAATCGACCTCAACAGAATCGAGGCCGCGGCTCTCACGCCATATGACAGAAAAAAATTAGCGGAGAAACTGCGTCGCCGCATGGGGCAAGCAGCCAAAGATATGGATTTTGAGCTGGCGGCGTTGCTGAGGGACAAGATTAAGGAACTTAATTAAAATGCAAAAACTAGATAAAATCATCATCGAGGGCGCCCGCGAACACAACCTCAAAAACATCAATGTAGAGATACCAAAAAATCAGTTGGTGGTTTTTACCGGCTTGTCAGGCAGTGGCAAAAGTTCGCTGGCTTTCGATACTTTGTATGCTGAAGGTCAGCGGCGTTATGTGGAAAGCCTCAGCTCTTACGCTCGGCAGTTTTTGGGCATTATGCGCAAGCCTGATGTGGATCATATTGAAGGTCTCTCGCCGGCCATCTCGATAGATCAGAAAACCACTTCACACAACCCGCGCTCTACCGTCGGCACTATCACCGAGATTTATGATTACCTCCGGCTGCTTTATGCGCGGATCGGCCACCCTCACTGTCCCCAATGCGGCAAAGAAATATCCACCCAATCTGTCGATCAGATTTTGGACCAGATTATTAATGAGTTTGCCAATCGCGCCGCCACCGGCCAACCGGTGAGAGCGCTTATTCTGGCTCCGGTGGTGCGCCAGCGCAAAGGAGAGTTTGGTTCGCTTTTTAATAATATCCGGCAAGCAGGCTACCAACGCGCCCGAATAGACGGCACTATTTATGATCTGGCTGAAGACTTAACTTTAATCAAAACCAACAAACACAGCATTAGCGTGGTGATTGATCGCTTGGTCATTGCCGCCAAACAGCTTAAAGACGAAGAAGAGTACAAAACTCAGCGCCGACGCATCTCCCAATCTATCGAAGAAGCGCTGAAGTTAGCCGATGGCCTGGCGACTGTTTCTTTTATCGAAGACGACTCCCTCAGTTTTCCCGAGAACCCCAAGCAATTCACTGACAAATTATTCAGCGAGAAACGAGCTTGCAGCGACTGCGGCATTTCTATTCCCGAGATCGAACCACGGCTTTTCTCTTTCAACTCGCCTCAGGGCGCCTGTCCTACCTGCAATGGCCTTGGGAACTTGCTCAAAATCAATGAAAATAAAATGCTGGCTCCGGCGCTCACTCTCAGTGAAGGCGCTATTATCCCGTTTTCAAGAACACTGAGCCAAGACACTTGGTGGGCGCGTTTGGTGCGGGTGGTGGTGGAAAATCAAGGCTACGATTTTCGCAAAACTCCCTACGAAGCTATGGATGAAGATACTCAAAAAATCCTACTACACGGCTCTGAGCAGGTTTACCGGGTAGAGGGGGAAAATCGGCAAGGCAGGCAGACAGTGATCCACGAAACTTTTGAGGGTTTTATCACCAATCTGGAGCGTCGCTACGAAGAAACAGACTCAGATTACATTCGCAGAGACATTGAGCAATACATGGAACGGCAAATTTGCCCTCAGTGTCGTGGCACCAGGCTTAAAGAAGAGGCTCTGAGCGTGCATATTGAAGGCAGGCACATTGCTCAGGTTACCGGCTTGGCTTTGAAAAAAACTTTAGCTTGGGCAGAGCAGCTCTGGGCAGGCGAGATTTTGACTGCCAAAGAAAAAGTCATCGGCGAATCAATTCTCAAAGAAATTATTTCCCGGCTCAAATTCCTTAATGCCGTTGGTCTTAATTACCTGAGCCTGGATCGGGAGGCTAGCACTTTGGCTGGCGGCGAGGCGCAAAGAATCCGCCTGGCGTCGCAAATTGGCACCGGCTTGACCGGAGTGCTTTATATCCTGGATGAACCGACCATTGGCCTGCACCAGCGCGACAATCATCAACTCATCGAAACTCTCAAAAATCTTCAGCAAAAAGGCAATACGGTGGTGGTAGTTGAGCATGACCGTGATTTGATGAAGGCCGCCGATTACATCATTGATTTCGGCCCTAAAGCAGGCAAGCACGGCGGAGAAGTGGTGGCGGTGGGCACTCCGGCAGAAATTATGAGTAATAACAACTCCATTACCGGCCAGTACCTGAAGCGCAAAAAGGATGTCGTGCTTAAAAAACCCAACCAAGAGAGAAGAGTTGTGCCCGATGATGAAGTGCCCAGCAAAACTCAGTCGGGAGCAAAAATCAGAATTGTTGGCGCCAATCATCACAACCTCAAAAATATTGACGTTGAGTTTCCGCTCAGCAAATTTGTTTGTATCACCGGCATTTCTGGCTCCGGCAAATCAACCTTGCTGCACGAAACTCTTTATCCTCACCTGGCTAAAAGTCTGGATCGTGCTACTGAAATTATACCCGGCCCAATCGCTAGTATTACTGTCCCCGACGCAGTCAGGCGAGTGAGTTTGATCGACCAAAGCCCGATTGGCAGAACCCCGCGGTCTAATCCGGCCACTTACACCAAAATTTTCGATTATATCCGCAAAACTTTTGCCAACACTCAGGAAGCTAAAATCCGTGGTTACCAATCGGGCAGGTTTAGTTTTAATGTCAAAGGCGGGCGCTGCGAAGCTTGTCAGGGTGACGGTCAAATCAAAATCGAAATGCAGTTTTTGCCTGACGTTTATGTTACTTGTGATGTCTGTGAAGGCAAGCGCTACAACTCCGAAACGCTGGAAGTAGAGTACCGCGGCAAGAATATTTATCAGGTCCTCAAAATGACGATTGAAGATGCTTATGAATTTTTTGAGCACAACAGCACCATTCGTGGCAAACTGAAAACCCTACTTGACGTGGGGCTGGGATATATCGAACTCGGCCAGCCCGCTCCCACTCTGAGTGGTGGTGAAGCGCAAAGGGTTAAGCTGGCCAGAGAACTGTCAACTCGTACCTATGACCACGTGGTTTACATGCTTGATGAACCCACTACCGGCCTGCACTTCGCCGACATCCAAAAACTGCTTAAAGTCCTGCAGCAACTGGTAAACCAAGGCAATACCGTCATTACCATCGAGCACAATCTTGATGTGATTAAAAATTCAGACTGGATTATTGACCTTGGCCCTGAAGGTGGCGAAGGTGGTGGTGAAGTTATCGCTGTCGGCACCCCGGCAGCAATTGTCAATGATCCCAATTCTATTACCGGAAAATATTTACGAGAAGAATTCGCAGAAATGGCTAACAAATAGCTCACAAAAACGTTACAATGTTGATAATATGCGTAAATTGTTGAGAATCATCGCCGTGTTTTTTGCGGCCGTTTTTGTTTTTGGCAGAACGCCGGTTTTGATCAAGGCCCAAACACCAAGCGTCAATGAATTCCACACCAAGCTCGTTACTACCTATCTGGTGGATCAAGCTGGTAACTCGAGGGTAAAACATGATTACACTATTAAAAATCTCACCCCAACTGCCTTTATCAAACAATACACTCTTACCTTAGCTTACCCCAACCTTAGCAATATCGAAGTAACTGAAAGCGGTCGGAAAATCAATGCCGATATCAGTGAAGCAAAACCTCTTACCACTATTGTTATCACCTTTCCTCAGGACGTAGTTGGCGAAAACAAGATTAGAAATTTCTCTATTGAATATGTAAACCCGGATTTAGCTTCAATCGGCGGTAATTCTTTGGAAATACACGCTCCCGAACTGGCAAATCCTGAACAATACAATGAGCATGAGGTCATTCTCGTCACCCCGATCAAGTACGGTAATCCCATTCGTTCCAACCACGCAATCGCCAACAAAACCATCACCGAACAAGGTATCAGAACTACTTTCTACGGGCTTGGAGGCAAAGCGCTTTCAGTCTTGTTCGGCGATAAACAAATCTACTCACTGACACTCAGATACAATCTGGAAAACCTCAGTAGCTCGGCCGCGTTTACCCAAATCGCTCTCCCTCCCGATACAGCCTTTCAAAAAATGCATTATCACTCCCTTGATCCGCTACCTCAGGAAATGAAAAGAGACGCTGACGGCAACTGGATTGCCAAATACAACCTGCCTGCCAACAGCATTACCCCAGTTTACCTGACTGCCAACGCTCAGATCACTCTGGAGCCACAGCCAGAAATAAAAGTTTTACCACCCAATCAACTCCACACCAAAAAGGCAGATTACTGGGACACTCGCAATTCCCGAGTAGCTGGTGAAGCCTCCCTCCATCGCACCCCTGAAGATATCTACAATTTTGTCACCAAAACCTTGCAATACTCGTACGATTTTGCTGCTACTCAAAATCGACTCGGCGCCGTTAAAGCTTTGGATAAACCGGATCAGGCAGTCTGTCAAGAATTTACCGACCTTTTTGTTGCCATGTCTCGAGCGAACAACATTCCTACCAGAAGACTAACTGGCTTTGCTTACAGCCAAAACGACACTCTGCGCCCGTCCAGTTTTAATGGCGACATCCTGCACGCCTGGCCGGAATACTTTGATAATGACAAAAATTTGTGGATCCAAGTAGATCCAACTTGGGGCAACACTACAGGCGGCGTGGATTACTTTCATCAGTTTGATCTCAATCATATAGTTTTTGCCATCAACGGCACTTCCAGCACTACCCCTTTTCCGGCCGGATCATATAAAGTAGAGGATGAAGAAACCAAAGATGTTGAAGTGACCTTTGCCAACGAGTTTCCGAAAGTTGAACCAAACTTTTCACTCAATTTCCAACCGGCCAAAGTGTTGGGTATTTCCCTGCCGGGTTTCTACAACCTCACCATTACCAACAACACTGGACAAGCGTGGTACGATATTGACGCAAGGTTTAATTACGCTCGAGATGCAGCACAACTAAACAGAGGAGAAAACCTAGAAATTCCTGCCTTATTGCCATTTCAAACCCAAACTTTTGCCATCACGGCTCACACCCCACAGTGGCAAATTATCAATGATCTATCGGTCAGTATCGAATTAACCTCGGCAGCTAATCCTCAAACAGCAAGCACAGTACTATATGAAAGCCAAGAAAATTACCTTAAAGCCGGACCAGCCATCATCGAACACATTAAAAACACCCAAGTGGTCGTTGGTGTGGGCGTCGGCCTTATCCTCCTTACCCTCATCGGCGGGAGTATATTGGTTTTTAGACGAACATAATCTTGTTCTTTACGTCGGTAAAGCCAAAAACCTCAAAAAGCGAGTTCAGTCTTACACCCGCTTCGGGCAACTTTCTAACCGAATCAGGCAACTGGTGAAAGTGGCCACGAAAGTCAAGTTTAAAGAGCTGCCCAGCGAACTGGAAGCCCTACTCACGGAAGCTGAGCTGATTCGCCGCTACCAACCTCAATATAATGTTCTACTTAAAGACGATAAAAGTCCTCTTTATATTCATATTACTAACGAAATTTATCCTCGAGTCCTGCAAGTTAGAAAAAAAGAGCTTAACACCAACAATCTCAGGGGCACCATTCTTGGTCCCTTTCCGAGCGCTTACAAAGTTAAGGAAGTTTTGCAAATCGCACGAAAAATTTTTCCCTGGTGCAACCGAGCGGGCAATCTTGAACAGAAAAACAACAAAGCCAAGTTGACTCCATGTTTTTATTATCATATTGATCAGTGCAATGGCGCCTGTATTGAAAAAATCAGCCCTCAAGAGTATCGGGAGAACATTAACCAGCTTATTATTTTCCTCAAAGGTAAAAAATCGGTTGTTACCACCCAGCTTAAAAATGATCTCGAAGAAGCAATTGGGACCGAAAACTTTGAAGCGGCAGCGGTTTACCGCGATAAATTAACCCTAATAGACGAGGTGACGCAACCCAAAAAAATTCTCAAGCCTGAGTTAACCACCCCGGGACTAACTGCCAAAATCGAGCAAGACGGCATTATCTACTTGCAAGACATTCTGTCTACTCACTTGGGCTTACCAAAGAAGTTTCCTCTGGAAAGAATTGAGGGTTATGATGTCAGCAACACCATGGGCACCAATCCATCGGTAGCGATGGTGACATTTATTGATGGAGTGGCCGATCCTTCCCACTACCGGCTTTTCAATATCCGCTCCATCCAAACACCCAACGACTACCAAATGATGAAAGAAGCTATTTCCAGAAGACAAAACAACCGGCAGTGGGGCCTTCCTGATTTGCTGGTGATTGACGGCGGCAAAGGCCAGGTAAGATCGGCACTGAGTGTTTGGAGTTGGCAGGCTCCGGTCATTGGTCTGGTAAAAAACCCCGACCGACTGGTTTTGCCCATGCTTGATTGGTCTGCCAGAACTGAGAGCAGTTATTTTGACTTAAAAAACCTGCAGTATCTTGAGCTCAAACTCAAGGGAGGCAATCCTGCCTTAAAATTATTGCAGCGTATCCGTAATGAGGCCCACCGTTTTTCCAAAAAACAGCACACCAGAAGACGGCTCAAAAGTATGTTTGAGTGAGTCCGGTAACAAACTTGCGCGCCAAGGTCATGGCCCGTATACTGGAAACATGGTTAGGATTTTGCTTCATACCATTGTGACCTTGGGCTTGTTGGCAGTCGTGTTGCCCACAGTCAACTTTGCCAGCCTGACAGCTCTGATTTTTGCCAGCATTATTTTTGCTATTTTGTTTCACTTCATCAAACCTATCTTGAACATACTTCTTTTTCCGGTCAACTTCGTCACTCTTGGCTTATTTTCTGCTTTGATTAATATCTTTTTACTCTGGTTGGTTGAGTATCTGGTGCCGGGCTTCACCATTCAAGCCATGATTCTGTTTGGCCTGCAGTTAAGCTATTTCTGGACTCTGGCGGTTTTGTCAATGTTGATTGGTTTTACTGGCTCCATAATTGGAAAAATAATATAAAAATTAGCTAATACGGTATAATTGCACCATGAAAAGCCTCTTTCTCACCGCTCTTGTTTTTTTGTTATCGACTTTTGTCTTAAGTGCTCGACTGCCTCATCAGGCTGTTGCTCAAGTGCAAGACGAACAAGTGATAGATTTGAGCGTGGCTACCGATGAGGCTGAAGCTACCGGAGAAGCCGAAACCGCCAGCCCATCAGCTGATGTTGAGCAGAAAATTCAAGAACAGACAGACAATGACATCACGGAGAGAACTGGGCCACAGCGTAGCCGGCTAACTACCTATCTAACTGAAAATCCACCAGCAGAACTGAGTTGGCACAATTTCCTCCAACATGCCATTTACAGCGCGGTCACCAACGGCCTATCGGCCAACATTGTGGTTTTGCTGATTCTCTTCCCGGTCATTACCTCAGTCATCGCCGCTTTCCGCCACCTTATTGGCCTCAGGGGTTTTGGCGTTTACGCGCCGGCAGTCTTGTCGGTAGCGCTGGCATCTACCGGAATCACCACCGGGTTGATTGTGTTCTTTATTGTGCTAATGACAGCCTTAATTTTCCGCTCGCTCACCAGAAAACTGCGGCTCCAGTACCTGCCTAGAACTGCCATGTTGCTGTGGGGAGTATCTTTGGTGGTGCTCCTGTTGATGATTTTCTCAGCCATGTATGAGATGACCTTTTTCATGGCGATCAGCATTTTCCCACTGCTGATTATCATGCTGCTCACCGAAAACTTCATAGAAACCCAATTGATGAGCAGCCAATCCCAAGCCGTTCGCTTAACTATTGAGACAGTTTTGATTGCCATTGTTGGCTCACTTATCATTGGCTCTGAAACCCTACAAAGAACAGTGATCTTAAATCCTGAAGCTACCATTCTGGGTGTGGCAGTCATTAACATTCTGGTTGGTAAGTATGCCGGCTTGCGATTTTTGGAATATTTCAGATTTGAATCAATTCTGGAGAGGTAATCATGCCCGCAGCCAAAGACATCCTCGGTCTCAACTCCCGCAATCAGCTTTTTGTTTCCCTGAATCCCGCCTCTTCGCGGAGTTTTGCTTCCTCCAAGTACGCTACCAAGCTGTTACTTGATAGCAAAGACATTCCAGTGGCCAAAATCTTCGGTTTGCTGGCCACTAATGAAGATGTCAACGACTTTGACTGGTTTTCTCTCAAGAATAATTTTGTGATTAAACCCACTAACGGCAGTGCCGGCAAAGGCATTGTGGCTTTCAAAAAACAGCTGCCTGACGGCAAACACTGGCTGGATGTTTTGGACAAAACCTGGTCGATTGATGATATTTTGTTTCACTGCTACGACATCTTGGATGGGCAGTACAGCACTTGGGGAGCTCAACACAACATTATTGTGGAAGAAAGAATTATTACCCACCCAACAATTGCCAAATACTGTCAAAAGGGTACTCCTGACCTTAGGGTGATTGTCTTTAATTCCGTTCCTGTCATGGCTATGCTCAGGCTGCCAACAGAAGAATCCGAGGGGAGAGCCAATCTGCACCAGGGAGCCATTGGTGCTGGCGTGGATATGACTACTGGCGTCACTACTCACGCTATTACCGGCAAAGGCAAATCAATCCAATACTTGCCGGGAACCAAAAAGAAACTTAATGGTATTAAAATTCCCAACTGGAAAGACTATTTGCTGACAGCTGTCCAGGCAGCAGAAGCCGCCCATCTCAAATTTTCCGGCATTGATCTTTTTATCAGTGAAGACAGAGGACCGCTGGTGGTGGAGCTTAACGCCAATCCTGGACTTTCAATCCAACTCGCCAACGAAGCCGGACTAAGAAGACGATTGGAAAGAGTAGCTGATCTCCAAGTCCAGAATCCCGAGCATGGTGTCAGGATTGGCCGGTCTTTATTTGCCACTATTTATGCTGATAAAATTATTTCCCAGGAAGGTTTGGCCGTCGTCAATCCCAAGGAAAAAATTATTGTCTACAGCGATGCCAAAGAGAGAATAGAAGTACCGGCGCTGCTGCACACCGGCCGCTTTAGGAGTGCGATTTCTTACAGCCTGGCACAAGATTTGGGCCTGCTGGACCCGGAAGACTTGCTTTGGTTTCAAAGAGAAAAAAGAGAGGGTATGGCTCCTGTAGTAGAAACCACCATTAAAATTAAAGACCGGAAAATCAACACTGCCATGGTTGTTTCCAAGAGACTGAATAAAACCAAGCATAAAATGGAAATTGGCCGCCGCGATCTAGCTGGCTTTTTAATAGGCACCAGCCAATAATTATTATGGGCATTATCCTCGACCTCATTCCCACTAACTTAGATTCCGAAAAAGCTAAATTCTACGCTGACGCTCATTACAATCCTCAGTTTACCTATGTTAGGGAATTTACTGATGAAGAGATGAACAAGTATGATCATCCCAAAAAAGAGTATTTTGAACATGCTCAAAAAATGCTTGAGCTGTACGGGTTGCCCTTGCTGTCGGGGGAAGTCGAGAGTTTTCCGCCAGATACACCACCTTACGCAACTCAACAGGAGGTGGAAAACTACCTTCGGGATCTGGTTGGAAAATTGGGCCTTCCCGATCTACCGGTACGTTTTTCCGAAGAATTTGGCTCCCAGATGATGTTGGTGGGAGGTAGTTTGCACATTCGCCTGCCAATTAAATTTACCACCAACAACCTCAGACATAAGTTGAATCATGAAATTCAAACTCACTACTTGCGCCGTTACAACCAAGACTTGCAGGAGTGGAATCTTGAATCGGAAAAAAAAGACCCTCAAGCTTTCAGAACTACCGAAGAAGGTCTGGCAAATTTGCACTCTTTCGTCGAGCGCCCGGATCCGGTCATGCGTAAAACTTACCTCAATTACTTTGCTGCCTACTTTGGTCATCACGCTTCCTTCAGGCAACTCTACAACGAACTGATTGCTGTTGGCGTCAATGAACGCCTGGCCTGGAACTTGACGCTGAAACAAAAGCGGGGCTTGAAAGATACCAGCCTGCCTGGCGGCTGGTCCAAAAACCACATTTATTTTGAAGGCACGGTTAAAGTTTGGCGCTGGCTTGCAGACAGTACCAACGACCCCAGAGCTTTGTACTACGGCAGGATTACGCTTGAAGATGTGCCGCGCGTGCTTGAGTTGCCTCTTAGCCAAGACATCATTTTTCCGACTTTTTATCAAGACCTCAACTCATACCGGCAACTGATTGATGCTATCGGGGAAATCAATAAGCTGTCGGCACTGCCGGTTTTTACCTAAAAAAGAACAGACTGATGTATAAAATTGTGATTTTAGACTGAGGAGCCTGATGATTTTTCCGTTGTATAAACCTCTGGGGCAGTCTGCTCACTTGTTAGCTCAAGCCGCAGGGAAGAGACGGGGTGAAAAAGCGACGCACACCGGCACTTTGGACCCCATGGCAGAAGGAGTTTTACTAGTTTTGACCGGCGAGGACCGGTTTAAAAAAGGCTCGCTGAGTGAATATGCCAAAATTTACGAATTTGCGGCTCTGCTGGGGGTGAGTACTGATTCCAATGACCTGCTGGGACTGGTGACGGCAGTTGAAAAAGGCGGGTTTTCTTTGGATGAAGTTAAGTTGCGGGCAGCTGCTCAAACATTTGCCGGCCGGCAACAACAAAGATTGCCGGATTTTTCAGCCAAAAGAAGCGGAGGCGAGAGCTACTTTGATCTTGCTAAAGCCGGTAGAAAACCGCCTGCGGCTTATGAAGAAATAGAAATTTACTCTCTTGAGTTGGCTAAGCTCAAAAAAATATCTGCTCAGCAACTGAAGCAGGCGCTAACCCAAAAAATCAAGCTGGTTGAAGGAGATTTCCGGCAGCTGGAAATATTAGACCGCTGGCAACAATTTTTCCTCCAAGATGCCCCGGAAAGCTTTTGGCTGGCTTCCTTTACTGCTCAAGTTTCCAAGCGGACATATATTAGGGCGCTAGTGAGAGATTTGGGAGCTAAACTTGGTATTCCCACCACTACTTTTAGCCTGGTCCGCACTGCTAATGGTCCTTACACCATCGCGGATTGCCTCTGCCTGATATAATAATGCCCCTAAATGACCGGAAAACAAACCAAATACCAATCAAATAAGGTTCAAGCTTCACACCGGCAGCCGAAAATTAAGGTTGCGGTGGGAATGTCTGGCGGGGTTGATTCATCGCTGGCTGCCCATTTGCTGGTAGAGCAGGGGTATGATGTCACCGGAGTTTTTCTGGAGTGTTGGCGCGCACCCGGCTGCCGCAGTGATGAGGACCGTAAAGATGCCCTGGAAGTGGCGCTGGGTTTAAACGTTCCTTTCAAAGTTTTGGATTTTAAAGCAGCTTACCGCCAACAAGTGGTGGAAAACTTCTTTGCCGAGTACGAAGCCGGCCGGACTCCCAACCCAGACGTGCTTTGCAACAAAGAAATCAAGTTTGGCCTGTTTTATGACTGGGCCATGAGTGAGGGTTTTGATTATATTGCCACCGGACATTATGCCAAAAAAGTGGCAATTGAGGCGCAAAATTTCCTGGCCATTCCTGCTGATCACGCTAAAGATCAGACTTATTTTATGCACTTGATCACTCAAAACCAACTTGATCACACTATTTTTCCTCTGCAGGAACTTAACAAAAATCAGGTTCGCACCGAAGCCAAAAAAAGAAAGATTCATGTGGCGGAGAAAAAAGATTCTGTCGGCATTTGTTTTATCGGCGATATCAACGTGCATGATTTCCTCGAGGAGAGGCTCGGGAAAAATCCGGGCGAGGTGGTTGATACTCAAGGTAACGTCATTGGCGCTCATCAAGGGTTATGGTTTTATACTGTCGGCCAACGCAGCGGTTTTACCGTTAACCAAACTAGCCTGGTCAAACACACTGACGGCTCCACCATTACTAAACACAACATCCCGCCTTTTTATGTGATTGGTAAGGATGCAGAGAAAAACCAGCTGGTGGTTGGGTTTGGGAGCAAGACTTTTAGGGACGAGTTTAGTATTTCCGGGCTGCACCTTATCGACCCAAAAAGTTCGTCTGTTTTGCGCGAAGAAAGGCTGAAAGTTAGAATCCGTCACACCGGCGAGTTAATTCCTTGCCAAGTTGAGGGCAATTCTAAAGTTATTTTGGAGAAACCGACTAAAGGCATCGCGGCAGGGCAGAGCGCGGTGTTTTATCAGCAGACCGGGAATGAGATTATTTGTCTTGGGGGTGGGGTGATTGAGTTTGGTATTGAGGATCTACACGCATAAGCATTTCAATCAACCTCAACTTGAAAAATGTCCTGGTGTTAAGTAGCGCATCTTTCCATCTGTCGGGGCCTTTATCAGCCATTACTCTTTGTTCATGTTTATAACTATCTTCTAATCCTTTACCTATAAGAAACCGGGTGGGAACACCACCAATGCTGATACCTCTCACATCTGCTGGTGATTCAACTAAACGTTGTTTGGGATTTCCTGCTTGGTCCACCTCTTCTTCATTGTACATAGACACCACTTCGCCATTTTCGTTCACTCGGATACTTTGAAGAGTTTCAACATCAGTCTCCCCATCCCTGTCTACTTTTCCGCTCAAGCCACTAAATAAATGGGCATCTATTACTTCTTTCCCAGCTTCGTCTAAGATACTAAATTGTCTAAACAAGTATGAAGTAAGCCCTCTCGGATGCGGTTCGGCATTACTTTCATTAATTGTTGATAACTTGATAATTCCTTTTTCATTCAGTTCTTTTAGGGCAGCCTCAACTTCTTCCAACATATCCACTGGGACCAGTAAATCAACATCATTAAATGTGTCTCCCTCTACTCCGAACTCTTCTTGATGCACCATTTCGACAGGAATCAAATGCCCTTGATGTAGGCTTAAAGCCCATAAATAAATAGCTACAGATCGAGTAATAACCAAGGGCACATCATGTTTTTCAAAAACTTCTTGCACAGGACCTATAATTTTTAATAGACGTTTTAAGACCTCATAGAGAGCGTATTCTTTCTCGATTTTCCGAACTTTTTCTTCTGGAATACCTGGCTCATGTCTCAAATCAGAAACTAGTTCAAATTCAGGAAACTTAGGAGAGAAATCTGGTTCTTGGGACAAATCAGGTGCTGGTATTTCGCGCACTAACGTAAGTCCTGGCACTGCAGACCCTTGTTCTCGATTTTCATCCACAGGACCATCTATTTCTGACATATAGATTTATTCTTACACAAAGTAAATAATGAAGTCCAGCAGCAGTAAATTCGTTAACAAAACACTCTTGACAATCACTTGCCAGATGTTAAGATATAAATCCTCATAGAGATCAAGTCTCCGCCAACTGGCGGACGAAACTAGTCTCCCCAAACAATTTAAGTTGTGCATTAGCCAAGATGATAGAGAGAATCAAACCTCTCTGTTTTTTGCTGATTCAATTGGGAAAAGAGGATTGGCGGTAATTTAAGACCGCCCAGCTATTTAAAAAGTGAATATCTGACATAAACATGGTGGTAGAACCGCGACACAAAAGTGTGAGAAGCGGAACACTATCATGTTTTTTATGACAGTGATCCGTCATATTTGAACTTTGAGTTCAGTAAAGACTGCGAGTAATTCGCAGCACAAATACGTATAACGTAAACACAATGAGCACAAATTCAAACCTCAATTAAGTCAATAGCTTTTTAGACTTCGGTTTAAAAAGTTAAAGAAATTCTTTATGAGAGTTTGATCCGCCGCAGGCGGATGAACGCTGGCCAGCTTTTGCCGGTCCAACGTAACAAACAATCATGAAGACAGCTTTTTTATGAGAGTTTGATCCTGGCTCAGGATGAACGCTGGCGGTGTGCCTTAGGCATGCAAGTCGAACGGGAAGTCTCCTTCGGGAGACAGAGAGTGGCAGACGGGTGAGTAACGCGTAGGAATCTACCCAGTAGTGGGGAATAGCCCACCGAAAGGTGGGGTAATACCGCATACGATCGCAAGATGAAATCTACCGCAAGGTGGAGCTATTGGAGGAGCCTGCGTGCTATCAGCTAGTTGGTGGGGTAATGGCCTACCAAGGCGACGACGGCTAGCCGATGTGAGAGCATGATCGGCCACAAGGCTACTGAGACACGGAGCCTACACCTACGGGTGGCAGCAACCGGGAATATTGCGCAATGGACGAAAGTCTGACGCAGCGACACCGCGTGTGGGAAGACGCTCTTCGGAGTGTAAACCACTGTGGCGAGGGATGAAGTTCTGACAGTACCTCGCTAGAAAGCACCAGCTAACTACGTGCCAGAAGCTTCGGTAATACGTGGGGTGCAAGCGTTATCCGGATTTACTGGGCGTAAAGGGTCCGTCGGCGTCCCTGTAAGTCTCTTGTTCAAGCCCGAGGCTCAACTTCGGAAAGGCAAGGGAAACTGCAAGGATAGAGTTTGTTCGAGGAAACTAGAATTCTTGGTGGAGGGGTGAAATCCGTAGATATCAAGAGGAATACCATGCGCGAAGGCAGGTTTCTAGGACATAACTGACGCTCAGGGACGAAAGCTTGGGTAGCAAATGGGATTAGAGACCCCAGTAGTCCAAGCTGTAAACATTCCTTGCTAGTTGTCCGCCTTTGGGTGGATGACGTAAGCTAACGCGTTAAGCAAGGCGCCTGGGGAGTACGACCGCAAGGTTAAAACTCAAAGGAATTGACGGGGGAGCGCACAACCGGTGGAGCATGTGGTTTAATTCGATACAAAGCGAAAAACCTTACCCGGATTTGACATGTACCTGCACGTCTGCCGAAAGGCAGACTTCTTCGAGAGTGGTACACAGGTGATGCATGGCTGTCGTCAGCTCGTGTCGTGAACAAAAAACTCGCGACCCGTACTAGAAATGGTACGAGAAAAATCTGGCTCATATCGGTGAAGTCCGGTTATCGCAAACTGTTTGCAAGGAAATTCTTGTAAACTTGCCATAATGGATAATACCGAGGGAAGTCGGGTAATTACGAGTGTCTTTAGAGCTCGGAAAAATCTTGAGCTCTGTTTAACTAATCGTCAAATGTCCATAGTTCTAGGTTCAATTCTCGGTGACGCTTATGTCCATCCAAAAGGAAAAATCTGCTTTGAACACTCAGAGCAGCAAAAAAATTACCTTTTATGGAAGTATGTAGAACTAAAGAATTTAGCTTATCCTCAAGTAGCAAAAGTTACTCGTAAGGATAGGCGGAACAACAAACAGACAATTAGTTGGCGGTTCTTCTTGAGGCAATATTTTCGCCCCCTGAGAGCTGCTTTCTATTTCAAAGGCAAAAAAGTAGTACCAGATGATCTTAATCTTTGGTTTACGCCCTTGCTTTTGTCGGTCTGGTACATGGATGACGGATACCTTGATCAAGGAAAATACCCAGTTTTTATGACTGAGTGCTTTGATAACAAAAATATAAGTCTTCTAACAGAAATGTTAAGAGAAATATTTAAACTGCAAAGCATTATTACTTCCAAGAACAGGATCCGTATAGTTAGTAAAAGCAGAACACAATTCTTTTCACTGATAGAGCCGCATATTACTAAAGACCTCAAATATAAATTACCCTGACCCCGTAACGACTGGAAGCCGCTTATCAGGCGGTGGAAGATCCGCCCCAGGCGGATAACACGCCAGCCCCTATTTTCTGTAATTGATTTCTGTAATTGATTATAGAAAAAGGGTGAAGGTATAGTCTGGCATTTAGAGTAATCTAGATGGTTTTGGAGACGTCTATTTAAGTATAGTAACGAGCGCAACCCTTGCCGTATGTTATACGTGTCATGCGGGACTGCCTGTGCATTGCACAGGAGGAAGGAGAGGACGACGTCAAGTCAGCATGTCCCTTACATCCGGGGCTACACACATCCTACAATGGGGTAGACAACAGGTATAGCAACAGCGCGAGCTAGAGCCAATCCTCTAAACTACTCCTCAGTTCGGATTGGAGGCTGCAATTCGCCTCCATGAAGCCGGAATCGGTAGTAATCGCAAATCAGCAGGTTGCGGTGAATACGTTCTCGCTCCTTGTACAAATAAATATGCGCCTTCCGCGCATACTATCCAGTTAGTTTAAATCTAACGTGTCATAAGCAAGTAGACACAAGCAAAATTGCAAGCCTATCCGGGTAACCGGCAGGCTGAAGGGCAAAAGTAGCGGTGGTCAGCTTGGAGTTTAAACGGCATAGTGCTGTGAGGATCCTGCGTACAACTGGAGAACTCACTTGCTAACACAAACAGCACTCTGTATGTGGGCTCGAGATGATCGCGAATGGATAGTATGTGAACGAAGGGAGATCCTGTTTGCTCTCTATTTGATGCAAAGAAAATAGAGTATAGTGAAGGTAACAACACTAAATTAGTAAGCAGGAAGTCTGCAGAGGTCATAGTATCAGCGCCTTGGCGTTGAGAAGGACCAAACTTAGTGTCATGAAATTGTCTCCTGAATATGTGTGCGGGTTTGTTGATGGCGAAGGTTGCTTCACTATCACCATTGCCAAGCACAAACAGAAAAAACTCGGCATCGATGCCCGTCTTCATTTTGAGATTGAAGTGCGAGCAGATGATATTGAAATTCTGAGAAGAATTCAAGAAACGCTGGAGTGTGGCAGAATATATCATCTCAATTATGAGAGGTATGGCTGGCATCCCCATGCAGAATTCAAGGTTTCTTCTTTAAAGGACATTAGAGAAAAAGTAATACCATTCTTTCAAAGGTATCCACTTCAGGCAAAGAAAAAGGTTGCTTTTGACCAATTCGTTAAAGCAGCAAAGATTTTTGCCGAAAAGCGACACCTAACCTCAGAAGGTATTAAAGAATTAAAACAAATCAGGAAACAAATGAATATATATAGACACCAAGGGTTCGCCACGGTGCGGGAAAACCGCGCGCCGGGCGGCGAGAGACACATGAATCAGTGATGACATGATGATCTCAGAACACTGCCCGTCAAGCCAGCAAAGTCAGCAACGCCCGAAGCGGGTGACCGTAATTATCTTTTGATGAAGCGGCCCTTCTACGGCGAGGTTGGCGATGAGGACTAAGTCGTAACAAGGTATCCGTACTGGAAGGTGCGGATGGATCACCTCCTTTCTAAGGAGATGGGTAGGAGCAATCACGACCTCCTGTTTCCCGCGCTTAGTAATAAGCGCAAAACAAATTAAAAAAATCCCGTGGCTATCATACCCGGGCCGTGTCCGCCGGAAGCGGATCGGCTCTACCACCATGTTTGTGTCAGAATTCACTTAAACATTTTCCAAACTTTTGTTAATTTCAGCAAGAATTGGTCAAGCCAGTGAGCTAGTTTAATGATATCTTCTATATCAAAACATATCTTTATACATCATTTTTCCTTGATACATCAACCAGAAAAATTTCAGCCGCAATTTAGCAGTCTTTTTTCTTGTCTGCTAATTACTACTTCACACCATCTCATAATCTAGTTACAATAACTGAGTGCCAAGTAAAATCAAAAACTACACCCTAGTGTTTCTGTTTAATGAGGATCTTTCTAAGGTAGTGCTCATCAAGAAAACTCGGCCTAAGTGGCAGAAAAATAAGTTCAATGGCGTTGGTGGAAAAATTGAGAATGGAGAAAAAACTGTTGAAGCTGCAGCTCGGGAAATAAAGGAGGAAACAGGTTATGTCATTAATAATAAGTCAAAATTAATAAAAATTGCCAGCATGGAATCGAATGAGTGGAAAGTACATATCTTTGCCGCTCAAATATATGAAGATGTAAAAATGCACGAAGCCACAGAAGAAGGAGAGGTTCAGTGGCACCAAACAAGCAATCTGCCCACTAACTGTATAGATAACTTGCCTTGGTTAATTCCATTATGCCAAAATAAACTAAAAGAAAATTACATTGATAGATGCCATATTTTTTACAAAAACGACACCGAGCATCAGTAAATGCCTAAAGGAGGACGCTTATGGATATGAACAAACTCACCACTAAATCAGCCGAAGCCCTGCAAGGGGCGATGCAACTGGCCGGAGAGCTGTCTCATCCGGAAATTTTGCCGCTCCACCTGGCAGTTGTTTTGATCAATCAGCCGGCAGGGATTGTGCCGGCACTTTTGCAAAAACTGGATCAGGACCCGCAAAAAATTTCCAGCGCTCTCCAAGAAGCACTGAGCCAAAAGCCCACCGTGTCCGGGCCCACCCAGGCCTATCTCTCTTCAGCTTTAAAAACAGTCTTTGATGTTGCCGAGAAAGAAGCCGGACAAATGAAAGACGAGTTTGTCAGCACCGAGCACTTGTTTTTAGGCTTGCTGGAACAAAAAGAAGTTGGCGAAATTTTCGCTGTCTCAACCAAAGAAGTCAAAAGCGCGCTTAAAAACCTGCGAGGCAAGCAAAAAGTCACCGACCGTGATCCTGAAAACAAGTTTCAGGCTTTAGAAAAATATACTCTGGACTTCACCCAGTTGGCTGCTGACGGCAAGATCGATCCCGTTATCGGCAGGGATCAAGAAATCCGCCGGATTATGCAAATTCTGTCCCGCCGCACCAAAAATAATCCAGTGCTGGTAGGGGAGCCGGGAGTTGGTAAAACCGCTATCGTGGAAGGCTTAGCTAAGAAAATTATTGAAAATGATGTCCCAGACCAACTGCGGAATAAGAAATTGCTTTCGCTGGATATGGGTAGCTTGGTGGCTGGAACCAAGTATAGAGGAGAATTTGAGGACAGATTGAAAGCAGTAATTCAGGAAATCGAAGCAGCGGAGGGACAAATCATTCTCTTTATTGATGAGCTGCACACCATTGTCGGCGCCGGAGCGGCGGAAGGCTCTACCGATGCCGGCAATCTGCTTAAGCCGGCTTTAGCTCGTGGCAGTCTACGTACAATTGGCGCCACCACTTTGAAAGAATATCGCCAGTATGTGGAAAAAGACGCTGCCCTGGAACGGCGCTTCCAGCCAGTGATGGTTAACGAACCAAGTGTGAGCGACACCATTTCCATTCTTAGAGGCATTAAAGAAAAGTACGAAACTCACCACGGGGTGAGGATTAGGGACAACGCTTTGGTGGCCGCGGCCAAGCTTTCCGACCGCTATCTGCCTGACAGATTTCTGCCTGACAAAGCCATCGACCTTATGGACGAAGCCGCCGCGGCCATCAAAATTGAACTCGACAGCAAGCCTACCGAGCTTGATCAACTAGAAAGACACCTCCGGCAGCTGGAAATTGAAAAGCAAGCGCTCAAAAAAGAAACCGATGAGCAATCCAAATCCAGGCTGAACAAGATTGAAAAAGAGCTTTCCGATCTGGGAGAGCAGTACTCGCAGCTGGAACTGCAGTGGCAAAATGAAAAGAAAGTCATTGATGAAATCAAGTCCTTAAATCAAAAATTGGATGAACTCAGAGAGGCGGCAGCCCAAGCCGAGCGCAATCTTGACCTGCAAAAGGCAGCAGAAATAAATTATGGCGAAATTCCCAGTGCCAAAAAGCGCCTCGACGAACTCCAGCAAGAATTGGAAGAAGTGCAGCAACATCAGCAAATTCTCAAAGAAGAGGTGACGGAGGAGGATATAGCCAGGGTGATTGCCCGCTGGACGGGTATTCCCACCGAAAAAATGCTCATGGAGGAAAGTGAAAAACTCGCCAAGATGGAAGAGGAGATCGGTGTGCGCTTGATTGGACAACGCCAGGCGGTGGCGGCCGTCGCCAACGCGGTCCGGCGTAGCCGGGCAGGGATTAAGGAGGAGGGCCGGCCGATTGGTTCGTTTATGTTTCTTGGCCCCACCGGGGTTGGTAAAACCGAATTGGCCAAGGCTTTAGCGGAGTTTCTTTTCAACGATGAAGACGCCATTATCCGTATTGATATGAGTGAGTACATGGAGCGCCACGCGGTTGCCAGACTAATCGGCGCTCCTCCCGGTTACATCGGCTACGAAGAGGGCGGCCAGCTCACCGAAGCGGTGCGGCGCCGGCCATACAGCGTAGTTCTTTTTGATGAAATTGAAAAAGCCCACCCAGAAGTTTTCAACACTCTGCTGCAAATCCTTGACGAAGGCAGACTGACAGACAGCAAAGGCAGAACTGTTGATTTTAAGAATACTGTTATCATCATGACTTCCAACCTCGGCAGCGACAAAATTCAAGCGCTCCAGGGTGATAAGCCAGCAGTAGAGGAGGCGGTCCACCAAGTTCTCAGCCAAAAATTCCGCCCGGAATTCCTCAACCGCCTCGATGAGATTATTATTTTTGACCCACTTTCAGAGGCAGAAATCGGCCAGATCGTTAAACTGCAAATCGCTGAGGTGCAAAAAAGGCTGGCGGACAAAAATATTACTATCGAAATATCAGCAGAAGCCGCCGCCGAGTTGGCTAAACAAGGTTTCGATCCGGTTTTCGGCGCCAGACCGCTCAAGCGCCTGATTCAAAATACCATTCTGGACCAGCTTTCCCTGCTGATTATTGAAGGTAAAATCAAAGAAGGCGGAAAAGTCAAAGCGGTGGTGAAAAACGGCCGGATTGTCTTAAATAAGGCGTGATATAATTCAATTCGCGCCAATTTTTGCGCCTGCTTATGTTACAATAACCCTCTCAGGAAGATGGGTGACTAGCTCAGTTGGTTAGAGCGCAGTCCTGATAAGACTGAGGTCAATGGTTCGAATCCATTGTCACCCACATTTTCTTTTCCCATAGGTTCGCTGTTCCTATTCACCCTTGCGCTTTAGCAGACAAACATTTAGAATGCTAATTTATGAATGCTGATCAAGCCAAAGAAACAAAAATAATTACTATTAAGCCGAGTAAAAACAAGACCCTGCCGGTAATTCCCATCAGGGAAGGAGTGCTTTTTCCCAGTACTGAATCCGTGCTTACTTTCGGCAGAAAAGTTTCTCTTAACGCTCTCAAGGCTGCCAATGGTACCAAAAAACAAGTGGTACTGGTGACCCAGCGCGACGCCAAAATTGACGAGCCAACCCCTGAAGATTTGTACCAGATTGGCACGCTGGCAGTTATTGAAAAAACCCTCAAAACAGAGGACAGCATTAATGCTTTGGTCAGGGGACTGGGCCGGGTGAAAATTCTCAACTTTATTGAAACTGATCCTATGTTTTCTGCCGAAATTGAAAAGCTCGACCCCACCAGCGAAGACGATGAAGAAATGGCCGCTATGGTGGCTCATTTGCAAAAAGAATTCCGCAAAGCCGTCCACATGGGCAAACCAGTGGAATTTCTCAACTTCATGAAATTGATGGGTGGAGTTACTCATGGCGAGTTAGTTGACCAAATTGCTAGTACTCTGAGCATTAAAACCCCAGAGAAACAGATGTTGCTTGAGCTGACTGATGTTAAAGAGCGGATGAAACTGGTGATCAAGCACTTGGCTCACGAAATGAAGGTGTTGGAAATTGAAAAAGACGTAGTTCACAAAACCCAGGAAAAATTTGACAAACACATGCGCGAAAATATTCTGCGCGAAAGGCTGAGGACGATTCAGCGCGAGTTGGGTGAAATTGACGATGATGAAGAAGTTGTCGGCGATTACGAAAAACGCCTCAAGAATCTAGTGCTCAGCAAAGACATCAGGAGCAAAATTAAGAAAGAGATTAAGCGGCTGAGACAAATGTCCGTTAATAATCCTGAAGCGGGTTATATCCGTTCATGGCTTGATACTATTTTTGAACTGCCTTGGAATAAAGTTAGTGAAGGCAATGTCAACCTTGAACGAGCTGAGGCTGTGCTGGAAAAAAATCATTACGGACTGGAGGAAGTTAAAGATCGCATTCTCGAGTCCATCGCGGTGATGCAGTTGGGTCAGCAAAAGCAAATTGACGAAATTACTCAAGGTAAAGTGATTGAAAAGACCAGCTTGCCCACCATTCTGTGTTTTGTGGGGCCGCCCGGTGTGGGTAAAACTAGTATCGGTAAAGCTATCGCGGAGTCACTCGGCAGAAAATTTGTTAAAATTTCTCTTGGAGGAGTTAAAGACGAAGCAGAAATTCGCGGCCACAGGCGCACTTATGTCGGCGCTATGGCGGGAAAAATTATTAACGGCATTAGAAATGCCGGCACTAAGAATCCGGTCTTTATGCTTGATGAAGTCGATAAAATCGGTGGTGACTACAAAGGCGATCCTTCCGCAGCCTTACTGGAGGCGCTTGATCCGGAACAAAACAACAAGTTTGAGGATCATTATCTTGACTTGCCGTTTGATCTGTCTCAAGTAATCTTCATTACTACCGCCAACCGCCTGGATACTATTCCCCCAGCACTGTTGGACCGTTTGGAAATCATCCAGTATTCAGGCTACACGCACGAAGAAAAATTCCACATTGCCAAAGAACACCTGCTACCCAAAGTAACTGCGGCCAACAATCTCAACAGCGGTCAAATAAAAATTTCTGACCGGGTCATTAAAACTATTATTGAACTTTATACCAAGGAGGCAGGAGTTAGAAGTCTGGAACGAACCCTGAGCAAAATCATGAGAAAAGCTGCCAGAGAACTAATTGCTTCTTACCAAGATGAAAAATCGCAAGATGTGGAAAGCATTGCTATTTCTAACGATAAGCTAGAAGATTTTCTGGGTCCAGCCAAATACGATGTGACTTTAGCTGAAGAGCAAGACATCGTTGGTCAGGCTACCGGCTTGGCTTTCACCAGTGTGGGCGGCGACGTGCTCTTTATTGAAGTAGCCCTCACTCCCGGCAAAGGTGAAATTAAGCTCACCGGTAAACTGGGTGATGTTATGAAAGAGTCAGCCCAAGCAGCGCTCACTTACGTCAAGTCCAACGCCGACAATCTGGGTATAGACAAAGAGGCCCTCAAGAAAACAGATGTTCATATTCACGTTCCGGAAGGAGCGGTGCCTAAAGACGGCCCTTCAGCGGGTGTAACTATTACTGCGGCGATTGTTTCAGCCTTTACTAACATCCCTGTCAAAAAAGATGTAGCCATGACCGGCGAAGTCACTTTGCGAGGTAGGGTGCTGAGAATTGGCGGTTTGAAAGAAAAGAGCATTGCTGCGCACAGGGCAGGCAGCAAAGTTGTCTTAATTCCGGCAGAAAATATGCGCGATCTTCCTGAATTGCCAGATGCAATCAAAAAGGAAATTAAGTTCATTGGTGTTTCGCACGTCTCGGAAGCCTTGCGGGAAGCCTTGACTAAGCCTCCTAAGTCCTTGAGCCGGCTGGTGAGCTAATCGTGATAAACTAGCAGTATGAAGAAAGTGCTTGCTTTGGGGCTGCTGATCGGAGCGGCCGTGCTCGTGGCCGCCTGCATTCCCCTCGCCAAACCTGAAAAATCAGGCATTAGGGTTGTTACCAATGGCGTTGACAGCACTGTCTATCTCAATGACAATTATCTGGACAAAACCCCAACCCTGAATCAGAGCTTATCTCCAGGCACTTATACTCTAAAAATTCAGCCCAATGATCCGGAATATGTACCCTACGAAACCACGGTGAAGCTCCACCCCGGCTCACTGACAGTAGTAACTTGGAATCCCAGCACGCGCATAGAGTACAGCGGCGGCATTATTTTCGAAATGGAACCAATTAGATCCAGTAATACCGCGGAAATTTCGGTGGTTACTATTCCTGATGGAGCCATTATTAAACTGGGAGAGGGAGATAAAGAATTTGCTCCTTTTATTTTCCAAAACGTTCAGCCAGGCCAACATGAGTTGGAAATTATGTTGCCTTCGTATGAAGTGCAGCAGCACACTTTGGATGTGCCAACGGGTTTCCGGCTCCTGGTTAATGTGAAGTTGGCAAAGCAGCTGAATCCTGCTGATACCAGCGAGAAAAACATCACTGCTCCAGAAAGAGAGGAAGACACCAGTGAACCAGCTACTTCATCAGCCATGATTGCCAGACCAAGGGTACAAATCCAAAAAACCGGTTTCTTTAATAACGGGCAGGAGGTTTTGCGGGTGAGAGACGCTGCTGGGTTGGTAGGCAAAGAGCTGGGGTTTGCTCCTGTCGGCTCGTGGTATCAGTACTTAAATGAAACCAATGCCGGCTGGCTGAAGATCAATTTCAACAATCAAGTAGGTTGGGTGAGCCAAGATTATGCGTTGCTTGAAAATTAGCAGTTGGATTTTCCTGCTGTTTTTCCTGGTTTATTTTTCCTATTTTTGGTTGAATGTGGGTAAATTCGAAAATGGTAATTTTTTCCTGCGCCAAAGTAATATGTGGGGAGATTGGGCGCTCCATTTTACTGTTGGTTCTGCTTTTGCCGAACGATCGTTTTGGTTGTCTGAAAATCCACTCCTGATCAATACTCAGATTTCATATCCTCCTTTTACCGGCTGGTTAGCGGCAATTTTGTTTAAGTTAGGCTTGCCTTTTTTTGCCGCTTTTATTGTTCCAAGTTATTTTTTTTCGCTCCTCATAGTTTTGGTTCTGTTTTTATTTTTTAAAATTTTGCTGAAATCACAAAAAATGGCGGTCGCTGCTTCGCTTTTGTACTTACTCAATGGTGGTTGGGGCTTTATTTATTACTTTGCTGAGATTGCCAACAGCGCAGATAAGTGGAGAGCCATCTTTTTTCCTGTTCAAGAATACACTGACATGGCGGAAAAAGGCATTCACTTCATGTCTTTTCTCACTAGCATGATTTATCCGCAGCGGGCTTTTGCCGTCGGTTTTCCGCTAGTGTTGGGAGCGCTTGGAATTGTGATGTACTTATTGGTGTTGAAGAAAAAAGTGAACAAGCAGTATCGCTGGCCATTGTTGGCAATCACCACTATTACCATCGGCATCTCACCAATCATTCACCCCCACGCGGCTTTAGCTGCTGCTATTATTTTGCTTTCCTGGTTTGCTTTTCATCTGGCAGAAAATTGGCGGGGTAAAAACCTCCAGCAAAAGTTGAGTCGCGCGCTGCGAAAATCCCGAGAGTGGTTGGCAGTTGGTGGCGGCTCTATTCTGATTGCCTTGTTTTTACTAGTGTTTTTCTTTGCCAGCAGCGTAGAAAACAAAACTAGCTTTATCAGCCTCAACCCAGGCTTTATGTCAGCTGAATCTGATTATTCTTGGCCAGTTTACTGGTTGATGAATTGGGGTCTGGTTCCTGTGCTGGGAATATCGGGATTATTGCTGTTGTTCAAATTCAATAAAACCGCCGGCAAAGTAATTTTTCCCTTTTTCTTGATTTTCTTACTCGCCAATATCTGGCAATTCCAACCCTGGATTTGGGATAACATGAAGTTGCTGGCTTGGTCAGCGGTGGGGATTGTCGCCGCGGCAACCATTGCGATCCAAAAAATCTGGAGCCAAAAAGGCTTACTGCCCAGATTGGCCGCGGCCTTGATTTTCTTGTCTTGCATCTCTTCCGGTTCACTGGAAATGCTCAAAAATCTCCAGTTTTCTAGACATCATTACTTGATGTACTCGGCAGAAGAACTGGAGTTGGCTAACTGGATAAAAAGCCACACCCACAAAGACAGCATTTGGCTTACCAGCACTGTTTCCAACAACTGGACTTACAACCTAACCGGCCGGCAAACCATTTTGGCCTATCCTGGTTGGCTAATATCGCACGGGTATAAGATCAATGAAGTGATGGAAGATCATGCCCGGATGATGCGCTCACCTCAGACTGCACTTGATTTATTTGCCAAGTATCAAATTACTCATATCGCCATTGGACCAAGAGAAATAGAACAGCACGACGCCGACCTTGAAAGATTCGGCCAGTTATTCACTCCCATCAAAACCACTCAGAATTACACCATTTTTCAGACAGAAAATTAGTCTGAAACAGCTTTGGCTATTACGGCTGCAAACTCTCCGACATTCAACGAAGCGCCACCCACTAAAGCTCCATCAGTAACCAAAGTGTACTCCCCGATATTTTGCGGCTCAACGCTGCCGCCATATAAAACCGGTACCTCGCCAAAAGAGTTCCTGATTTTCTCCCGCACTTGTTTCACTTGGCCGACATCGGCATTTCGGCCCGTGCCAATGGCCTCAAGCGGCTCGTAAACTACCAAGCATTGCCGCAAGTACTCATCATCAATGGCCGCGGCTTGTGGCTCGACATCATTTTCATCAACGCAGACAAGCGGCTTTAAACCTGCACTAAGCGCTTGATCAATTTTGCCGGCCACCTCTTGATGAGTTTCATGAAAATAGCGCCGCCGTTCTGAGTGCCCAAGAATGGCGTAAGCCACACTTAAACCCATAATGTTTCTGGTAGCAATAGCGCCGGTGTAACTGCCGGCAGAAAAATGACTGAGGTCTTGAACCGCCAGCTTCACCTTGGTGCCGACAAACTTTTCCGCCAGCGCCGGCAATAAAGTAAAAGGCGGCGCCACCACCACTTCAACTCCCGCCGGAAAACTGTCGCTCTCGGCCAAAAACTGATCTGCCCAGTGGCGCGCTTCTTCAATATTTTTATTAGCTTTCCAGTTACCCACTACGATTTTTTTCATCATGAAGTCACTATATCATTACGACTCACGGCTGTGCTAGTATGTTGGCGTGCTGAATTTATTGGACAAGCTCAACGAACAACAAAAAAAGGCAGTGCTCCACAGCGAAGGGCCGGCTATTGTCCTGGCTGGCGCTGGTTCCGGCAAAACTACCGTCTTGACTACCAGAGCCGCTCATCTGATTGCCAGCAAGCAGGTTGATCCTCGGTCAGTGATGGTGGTGACTTTTACCAACAAAGCAGCAGGAGAAATCCGCCAACGCATTCAAAGCAGCACCGGTTTCAGCCTTCCTTATTCAGGCACCTTTCACAGTCTTTGCGCTAGAATCCTGAGAATCGATGGCCAGCATATTGGCCTCAACCGTGATTTTGTCATCTACGACACCGACAACCAAAAGCAGCTCCTAAAACACATTTACAAAGAGCGGGGATTGGAAAATAGCCGGTTTGGCCTTCAGGCGGTCCGGAGTGTCATTTCTCAAGCGAAAAATGAAATTATCAGCCCTCAACAATACGCAGAAATGGCTCAGGGCAAGTATCAAGAACAAGCTGCGCAGATATACGCTTGGTATCAGCGGGAGTTAGAAAAGGCTCAAGCGGTTGATTTTGATGATCTGCTGCTTAAAACTCTGCAGTTACTTAAAAATGTCCCGATGGTGAGAGATAAATATCAGAACCAACTTGAACATGTTCTGGTCGATGAGTACCAAGACACTAACAAAGTTCAGTACGAATTAACCAAAATTTTCACCCAGCCGCACAACAACTTATACGTAGTTGGCGACTTCAGTCAAAGCATTTACGCCTGGAGGGGAGCTGATTACCGTAACATGTTACTTTTACGCCAAGATTTTGCCGGTATCACCGAGTACCGGCTTGAACAAAATTACCGTTCCAGCCAAACTATTCTTGACGCAGCCACTCAGGTAATTTCCCACAACACCAATCACCCTATTCTCGAACTTTGGACCACCAAAACCGCCGGCAATAACATCAACGTCATCGAGGCCGCCAGCGGCAGAGAAGAGGCCCGCGAAGTAGTCAAGCATATTCAAAAAGAAAAAGTCCAGTACCCCTACAGCGAAATGGCCATTTTGTACCGGACTAACGCTCAATCGCGCGAGTTTGAAGAAGCGCTGATCCGGGCGGGCATTCCTTATCGTCTGATTGGCGGCACCAAATTCTACGAGCGCAAAGAAATTAAGGACGTGATTTCGTACCTCAGCTACTTCGTCAACCAAATGGATGTGGTTAGTTTTGCCCGAATCCAAAAACTTGGTAAAAGGAGACTAGAAAAATTTACTAACTGGTTCCAGAGTAAGAAGGTGCAAGACAAAGATCCGGCCGGCATTCTAAAATCCATCCTGGATGTCACCGGCTATCTGGATAAATACAACAAAGAAAATGAAGAGGATCTTAGCAGAATCGAAAACGTTCACGAGCTGATCAACGTAGCCGCTCAATTTACCACCGTGCAACAGTTGCTGGAAAATATTGCCCTCATTCAAGACGACGCTTTTGCCGACGTCAGTGAAAAAGAAACAAACAATGCTGTCAGTCTGATGAGTCTGCATTCTGCCAAAGGTTTGGAATTTGAGGTAGTTTTTATGGTGGGGATGGAAGATGGCCTGATGCCGCACTCGCGATCAATGCTGGACCCGGAAGAAATGGAAGAAGAAAGAAGGCTTTGTTATGTCGGGATTACCAGGGCCAAATCTCAGCTTTACTTAACTTACGCCCGTTCCAGATACCAATACGGCAGCCAACAAAATGCTCTTCGCAGCCGGTTTTTGGGCGACATTTCCGAGCAAATTTTGCACTTTTCCGGCGGTGATCAAGAAAATCATTCTCCAACCAACAGACGATATGTTCAGATAGACGAAAATTTGGTAGAGGGCATCATTAAGGGAGAACTGGACCTTGATGCTTTCATCGACAGTTAAAGTCAACACCTGGCCAAACAGGAACAAAAGAAACATGATTGGAGTTTTGTCATGAGTTCTTTATAATACCACTCAGTATGATCGTGCGTGAAATCAGGGAAGAAGAAAAGCAAAAATATAACCAAGCTGTCCAACACCCGTTGCAATCTTGGGAGTGGGGTGAGTTCCGCAAACAAACCGGCACTCGGGTAGAGCGGGTCGGATTTTTCCGTGAAGGCAAACTCGAAAAAGCTTTTCAAGTTACTTTTCATCCACTTCCCTATATTCACCGGTTTATCAACAAAAACGTCGGCTACCTCCCCAAGGCTTTCATGCCTGATGAAGAACAAATCCACACCCTGAAAGAGTTGGGCAAAAGAAATAACGCTCTTTTCATTAAGCTAGAACCCAATGTAGCCAGGAGCATTGAGACCAAATCGGGTTTTAACACCATTACCAAGTTTTTACTTGATAAGGGAGCACAACCAGGCAGGCCGCTTTTCACTAAATACACTTTTCACCTCGATCTCACTCAACCAGAAGATAAACTCTTCACCAATCTGGAAAGCAAAACCAGGTACAACGTGCGGCTGGCCATCAAAAAAGGTGTGGAGATTTACGAGAACACCACTCAAGAAGGCATGGAGCAGTACATCAAAATTCTGGAGGAAACAACACAGCGGCAAGGTTTTTATGCCCATACACCGGACTATTTCCGAAAAATGTGGGCTGAGTTGGGTAGCTCCGGCATGCTGAGAATCTTCAACGCTGTCTATGAAGGAGAAATTTTGGTTTCTTGGATTGTTTTCATTTTCAACAATCGTCTTTATTATCCTTATGGCGCTTCAAGAGATATTCACCGCAACGTCATGGCCAGCAATTTGATGATGTGGGAAATTATTAAGTTCGGCAAAAGGGAAGGCTGCACTACTTTTGATATGTGGGGCTCACTCGGTCCGGACGCCAGCGCTGCCGATCCTTGGTATGGCTTTCACAAGTTCAAAAGCGGTTATGGTGGCGACTTAGTGGAATACTTAGGCACCTACGACCTTGTTTTTGACCCAGGCATGTATAAAATATTTAGAGTTGTTGAAAACTTGCGCTGGAAATGGTTGCGGCTAAAAACCCGTGTTCCATTTTTGTAATTTTGTAGTCAATAATTAATTAAGGAAAAATATGGCAAGTCCAAGATTCAAAAGAGTGATGCTCAAAGTTGGTGGCGAATCTCTGCTCGGCAACCGGGAGTACGGCATTGATCCCCAAGCTGCTCTTGAAGTTGCAGAGCAAATTAAAGAAATTTACGCCAAGCATGTGCAAGTGGCCATAGTTATCGGCGGCGGCAATATTTTCCGCGGCTTGGCTGGTTCAAAACACGGGATTGAGCGCGCCACCGCTGATTACATGGGCATGTTGGCCACTGTCATGAACGGCTTGGCGTTGCAGGATGCTTTAGAAAAAATCGGCGTCCCCACCAGGATGCAATCGGCGCTTTCCATGCCGGCTGTAGCCGAGAGCTTCATTCGTCGGCGCGCCATCCGGCATATGGAAAAGGGCAGGGTAGTAATTTTGAGCGCCGGCACCGGCGTGCCTTATGTCACTACCGACACTGGCGCTTCGCTGCACGCGTTGGAGCTTCACTGTGATGTACTGATTAAAGCCACCAAAGTTGATGGGATTTTCGACAAGGACCCGGCTACAAATCCCGATGCCAAGCGGTTTGCCACACTTTCATTTAAGGACGCCATCAAAATGGAAGAAGTCCAGGTGATGGATACTGCCGCTCTGGCTATGTCGATGGAAAATAACATGCCGGTGATGGTTTTTGAGCTTTTCAAAAAAGGCAATCTGAGCAAAGCTATAGACGGCAAAGATATCGGCACTTACGTCAGCAATGAAGTGGAAACTCAGTTAGCGGAGTAGCTTCAAGTCATGATATTCTAGTTAGTAGATGAAATTTAGCCAGTTATTTCTGGGGAAAACCACAGAAAGGTTGATGATGAAAAAAACATTTGGCATTAACGGTTTTGGCCGAATCGGCCGCACCAGCCTCCGGGTTTGGTGGCAATACTACCGCGATCAAGCTGATTTGAAAGTGATCAACACTTCCGGTTCGATGGAGGTTGAAGACTGGGCGCACTTGCTGAAGTATGATACTAATTACGGAGTTTTTGGCAGTGAAGTTCGGGCAGAAAGACACCAGTCCAAAGACGAAGTTTCAGATGAAAATCCAGTGCTGGGCACGATTACCCTTGATGGCAATTACTCAATGACTGTGCTGGCTCAGCGCGATCCCAATAAAATCCCCTGGGGGCAGCATGGCGTTCAGGCAGTAATTGAAGCCACCGGCGTTTTTGTCACTGAAGAAAAAGCGGCGCAACACTTGGCGGGCGGAGCGGAAACGGTGATTATTTCGGCACCGGCCAAAGGAGAGGGTGTCAGTACTGCTATTGTTGGTGTCAACAACTTTGATTCAAATAACAAAGTCCGCTCTAACGCTTCCTGCACCACCAATTGCGTGGCACCGGTGGCTCAATTGATGGTCCGGCACTTTGGGGTAGAAAAAGCTATGCTCACCACCATTCACGCCTACACCGACGATCAAAACACTCAAGACAACTCGCACAAAGATCTGCGCCGGGCACGCAGCGCCGCGGAAAATATTATTCCCACCACCACCGGCGCAGCCAAAGCTACTGCCGAAGTAGTGCCGGAGCTTCAGGGTCTGTTTGACGGTCTAGCCATGAGGGTGCCGGTGCGGACCGGTTCTATTTCGGATATGGTTTTTTTGGTGAGGCGCGAGGTGACGATAGAGGCAGTCAACCAAGTTTTCATTAACGCAGCCCAAGAAGAAAAATGGCAAAATATCCTGGCGGTTACCCATGAGCCGCTGGTTTCTTCGGATATTGTGGGCAGACGGGAATCCTCGATTGTGGACTTGAACTTCACCAACGTGATTGGCGGCAACTTGGTAAAAGTGGTCAGCTGGTATGACAATGAGTGGGGATACTGCAACCGGCTGATTGAGCAAGTTTGGGGTTGATAACCACATATTTCTCCGACCAAATTAGATGCTACAGTTTTTGCAAGCTTGATGAGCTAAAACTTGCTTGTGTCATCAAGAACTTATTCCGCCACCATGATTGGTCTTAAGCCAATCAAAATTGAAATCGAAGTAGATATTGCCCGTGGTCAACCCAAATTAATTATCATTGGCTTACCTTCTCGAACCGTAACGGAAGCCAAAGAACGCATTACTACCGCCTTGCAAAACTGTGGCGTGAGGATTAAAGCCAAACGTACAATCGTCAATCTGGCTCCGGCCGATATTCGCAAAAAAGACAGTTGTTTTGAACTGGCTATTGTGGCTTCTTTGCTCAAGGAATATGGCATTTTGAGCGTCGATATGGAGTCGACTATGTTTTTTGGAGAGTTGGCACTAAATGGGGAAATCAAGCCGATGAAAGCAGCGCTGCCGCTGCTCATCGCTGCCAAAAGCATGGGTTACTCGCGGGTACTGATGCCTGCAGCGAACGTTAGAGAAGTGCAACATCTCCGGGGAATTAAAATTTTTCCCATCAGGCACCTGCGTGATCTAATTGATTTTGCCAAAGGAAAAAAGCTGGCTGAACTAAAAAAGCAAGAGTTTATTACTACTGCTCGGGAAAAGTATAAAATTACGCTTGATGACATTTCCGGACATGGTCAAGCTAAAAGAGCTCTGGAGATCGCGGCGGCAGGCGGACACAACTTGCTGATGATCGGGCCTCCTGGCAGCGGCAAAAGCATGTTGGCTCAAGCAATCACCTCACTCCTGCCGCCGCCCAACCAAAAAGAGGCCACCGAGATATCGAGTATTCATTCTTTAGCCGGAGAATTGAAAAATGGCTTGATCACCTACCGCCCCCTCCGCAGTCCACATCATTTTATTACTATCACCGGTCTGCTTGGAGGAGGCGCAGACCTGCTTCCGGGTGAAATTTCCCTAGCTCACAAAGGCGTGCTTTTTTTGGATGAAATTAATGAATTTCCACGAATCAGTCTAGAAGCGCTAAGAGAGCCACTAGAACAAGGTACGATTACGATCAAAAGAGCGGTTGGCACTGCTCAATATCCGGCAAACTTTGCTTTAATTGCGGCAGCCAATCCTTGCCCATGCGGCTACGCCGGTAGCCACCACCGCAAATGCAATTGCACTCCTTATCAAATTCATCAATATCAGAGTAAGTTGTCAGGCCCGCTCAAAGACAGGATCGACCTTCAGCTTTTTATTGAACCTGTCAATCCTCAGAGCCTTACCACCCGGAGCCAAAACCAAAATTGGCAAGCAATCGCAGCAACAATTAGAAAAGCTCGCGACAAACAAGCTCAGAGGTACGAAAACACCCGCTATAATTCAAACTCTGAGCTTGATTCACGGGGAGTAAGAAAGCACTGTTTTTTAACAGATGAGGCCTCAAAATTGCTCTTAAAAGCCAGCAAGAAACTACCCCTAACCAGCAGAGGCTACTTTTCCGTAATTAAGGTTTCCCAGACCATTGCCGATTTAACCTCATCAGCCATGATTGAAAAAAGACACCTGGCCGAGGCCCTGCAGTACCGGATGTTACAATGATTTTATGCTTAAAAATAAGTATTTTAAGATTGCTTTAGTGATAATACTAATTTTGGCTCTTTCTCAGGCAGTCTACTTATTGCCTGAGCTTTCCTCCCCCAAGCCAGTTGCTGACCAAAAAAATATTCAGGAAGCAACCAACCAACAAAGAGATTTTAATACTGAAGGGCTTTACTTACTCATCAACGCCCACCGGAAAGAAAATAATCTCAGCCCACTCTTAATCGATCCCCGCCTAGAAGAAAGCGCTGCTGCCAAAATCAACGACATGATCAGCCAAAAATATTACCGTCATGAAGACACCGTCAACCAAGAATCATGGTATCTCTTCAACTCAGCAGGATATGATTACAAAATGGCCGGAGAAAATATTTCTCTCAGCCACAACACTCCCTGGCAAGTTTTTCAAGCCTGGTCTGAAAGCGAGACACACAATGAACAAATGCTTAAACCTAATTACGAAGAAATGGGGTTAGCAGCGGATTGTCATAGCTTCAGAGAATATGGCGGCGAAAACTGCGTCATTGTGCTTCATTTGGGGCTTAGATAGCGCCGGCAAAGTGAAAAATAAGCAAACTAGTCCCAGCCAACCAGCAGTAAACGGCGAAATACTCAAACTTAGCCCTGTTAATCATGGCTCTAAGCAGCCAAAGGCTGCCAAGCCCAACTACAAAAGCAGACAGAAAACCAATCCCAAAAACCAACTCATCAATCTCTGCCAAACTGAATGTTTCCAGTTTTGCCAACTCATTGGCGCTTGCTCCTAAAATTACCGGGATTGCCATTAAAAACGAAAATTCAAAGGCCTTGATTCTGCTCAGTTCTTGCTTTAATCCTCCCAAAACGGTTGATCCGGAGCGGGTCACACCCGGAATCAGGGCAATCATTTGATATAAACCAATGGTCAAAGCGCTCCGATAAGTAAGCGTTGTTTTTTCAGGTTTTTCCGCCTTTTTTCCCAGAGAATGCAGTTTCAATTCCCTGCTAATCATGAAATTAATCACACCAGAAACCAGCAGCGACAAAGCCACTAGCAAGACATTGCTGTATGACTCTACAATTAAATCATTAAAGAAAAAGCCCACCAGTCCAGCAGGCACAAAAGCAACCAGCAGTAAAACAATTTTCTGAGCCTTTAATTCATAAATTTGCTTACGGAAAAAAAGCAAAATCGCCAACAAAGTAGCGCAATGAAGCATCACTTCAAACAGCACATTGTGATCTGTCACTCCAAGTAAAGCTTGAGTCACCACCAAGTGTCCAGAACTGGAAATCGGCAAAAATTCAGTTAGGCCTTGGACAATTCCAAGAAAAATTGAGTCAAAAACTGTCATACATTGAAATTGAAGCTATTCTTCTTCTCTAATCTGGTGATACCAATCATGCAACATTTCCTGAATCAAATCTTTAGCTCCCAACCCGATTGCCAATGCAAACCCAAGAGAAAACATCAGCACAAAACCAATAAACAAAATCAGAATAAATTCTCTGGCGATTCCCAGCTCAGAAACCGCCACTAACCCGGTAATGCTGAAAACAAAATAGCCTGCTAGCTTACCAGCTACCAAGGCACTTTTGTTGTCGCGGCCATCAATTGATCTGACCGCACTCTTCACTAAACTTTCAACCAGCCCAGCCAAAACAACACCAAAAATAAAGACTATAAACGCGGCGATGATATTAGGAATGTAGTTGATAATTTGCTCCAACAAATGCGAGAGTGAAGACAAACCCAAAACCGCTACCGTCGAATGAATCACCACCAACATAATAATCCAAAAAATCACTGACGCAATTAAGTCCTCGATTTTATGATCAAGTTCTCCGCGTTTGAAAAAATCGCTAATTGGCGCTTTCTTAACCACTTTTGAATCGAACACCGTCTTAAGAATTTTTAAGACCGAACCCTTAATAACCTTCGCCAAAATCCAACCCACCACAAAAATTACCAAAGCCGCAGCCAGTTGCGGAATATAGGCAATCATGCCAGCTAGGGCATTATTAACCAGAGAAATAAAGGTGGCGTAGCTTGTATCCATAAAACCTCCTGATTGCATTATACGGAATATTAGTAGAAATAGTAAATACCAAGACAATGAGTTTCTATAAAAAATCCTCCACAACGTGACCAAGTGAAGGATTTTGATACAGAGTTCATAAGCCGGATTCTGTACTAGGTAATGATTTATCTAATGCCTGAAGCTTTATCATCGGCCGCTATAAAGCGGCTGGGAATAGATCCAATGCGATGAAACTCGTCAGTTGCAGCGGGGAGGATTGCCGCCCATTTGGCCTGAGCCAAACCAGCACCCGATAGCTTGGTCGTTTCAACTGCCGCTACGCAGCTCGTCTCTGTGGCTCTGACTGTATCCGCCCGGGGGCGGACCTTTGGCTTAAACCTCACGAAGAGGCCACCGCCAAACACCCTCTATTCTGCTGTCCGGACTTTCCTCCCATTGCGTTGAGCGCAACAGGCCATTACCGAACTCTGTGGAAACATTATACAACAAAAAAGAGAATTTTGGAGCTGATTTAGTCGGAGATATTAAGCTTTTTCTATTTTTTCAATGTCTTTTTTATCAACCAAATTGAAAAAGGTGACGTAGGTAGTTCTCAAGATAATGTAACTAGGTACAGCTAAAAGTGCGCCAAGAACACCTACCAACTTCAGGCCAATCAAAATTGAGAGGATTGAAATTAAAGGATTGACATTGGCTTGAGCGCTCATCACTTTTGGCACCAACAAATTATTTTCTACTTGCTGAATCACCACAAAAAGCAGCAACACAACTAGCGCCATCACCGGCCCAAAAGCCAAATAGGCAATGATAATGGCAGGAATGGCGGAAACGGTCGGACCAATATTGGGCACAATTTCCAGTAAGCCAGCGATCAGCGCCAGGGGCAGAGCGCGTGGAATGCCCAGTAGCATCAAGCCAATGTAAGTAAACAAGCCCACAGCCAGCATTAAGATGACTTGTCCTCGCACCCAGCCGCCCAGCTGCAGCTCGATTGAGTCAATAAACCCTTTTGCCTGACGGAAATGTTTTGGTTTATTGGTAAACCAACCAATTTTTTTATAAAGATTATCGCGATCAATCATTAAGTAAACTGAGATCACAAAGATTGTCAGTAACTTGAAAACTGTACTAAAAGTCGCGTTGATGACGTTAAAAACCATATTGACTGATTGCCCGATTCTGTCAGCGTAATCATTAAGTTGACTGAGAGAGAATTCGAAGGTTTTGATCTCGTTCTCAATAGCAGGCAAATCAACAGACGAAATAAACTCTATCACCTCTTTTGCTAACGGAGGCAAAACAAATAACAAGAAAACCAATAGTCCTGCTAGAAAAATAATGTAAGTAGCGACTATAGCCAAAAATTTTTGAAATTTCAGACGATTCCTAAACCACATCACCACTGGCCTTAATGCCACCATGATAATAAAGGCCAGGAGCATCAGTAGCAAAATGTCTTTGATATAAAAAAGAAAATAAAGCGTTAGCAGAATGAAAATTGTCAAAAGAATAGACTGGGGGGCTACAAAAATTGTTCGTTTATCAGAAAATAGAGACATCATAAAATTCAGTATAGCATGTATAAGCTTCATTTACGATTTCGGGGTTTTCGGCTTTTAGCCAAGTGATTTTCTTATTTTTCTTAAACCAGGTCGTTTGTCTTTTGGCGTAGGAAAGTTCTTTTTTGGTCCAGATTTCTACGCATTCTGTTTTAGATATCTCGCCTTGTGTGTAAGCTAAAACTTCTCTGAATCCCAAGGTTTTATAAACCGGGCTAGTGGTTTTGGTGGCATCAAGCAAGCTGGCAACTTGTTCCACTTCCAGAATCGCGCCTCCGTTCAGTCGCGATAAAACCCGGGATTTAATTCTTTTGGCTAATTCTTCAGGTTCAAGTCGCAAACCAAGATAAAAGTGTTTTAAAGCTTCTAGAGTTTCTGAAATTTGGATGGGTGCGGTCGGTTGAGCTTGAGCAATTTCAATCAGACGAATAAGGCGGCGGGGGTTGTTTTGGTCTGAGTGATTCATTTGTTGATACTTTTTTGGATCGGCATTTTCAGCCCAATCTTTTAGTCCTGCCAAAGAAAGTTGGCCTGCTTTTTCACGCACAGCAAAATTAGGAGCAACACTAATAGCCGGATCATTAGAGAGGAAATAATCGTGATATAAGCCGGTGCCACCAACAATTATAATGGCATAATTTTTCACAATATATTTTTTTATAAGTTGTTGTGACATAGCTCTGAAATGGGCCACTGACCACTCATCGATCGGCCCAATAATACTTATACCGTGAAGAGAAAGCTTGTTTGTTTCGGCCGCAACGAAGTAAGCATAATCCAGTTCATCATCAACTTTTTTCACAAAATTAACCGGAATATCTCCGCCTGTTAAAAGTTCTAGGCCTTGATAAACTTGGCGGGAATCAGCTGAAATTACCGCCACCCCACTAGCTACATTTTCAGCCAAGAGTTTATGGGCTAAGTTCAGCGCTAGATCAGTTTTGCCGCTAGCCGTCGGACCAACAATTGAGAGTACCGGAAGTTGCATACTTTTATACTACCACTGGGCGATTGGACAAGTTGTCTTTGTTAATAATTTGGTCCAGGTACTCCCAGCGTTCTTTCTTGACATGATGAGGAATATCATCAGGATAAATTCTCCAGCTGGCAGTGCCGGGACGAGGAGAGTACATGGCAATAAATGCCACTTGCCAATCAACGTCCTCAGCCAACTTCACCGTTTCCGCAAACTCTTCATCGGTTTCGCCAGGAAAGCCAACAATAATATCCGTGCCTAAGACAATTTTTGGATCAGCTTGCCTCAGTTTTTCCACCACCTCCAAATATCTCTCTTTGGTGTAACCGCGGTTCATCCGGTAAAGCACCTGGTTGCTGCCGGATTGCACCGGCAAATGGACATAGCGGTCAATTTTCTTGTTTTTGCCGATTTCATCGATTAGTTCATCATGAAAATCCCAAGGATTGCTGGTCATAAACCTGATTTTCTTGATCTGCTTAAACTGCGAAATTGCCTGCAGCAGCCTCACAAACGGTGGAGTTTCAGTCGGCCGTAAATACTGAGATTGGTTGTCCGGCAGGTCTTTCCTGGTAAAACCTTTGTTTTCCAGCATCAATTTCCTAAACCCAATCCCTACTTTTTCTAACCCCCAAGAGTTAACGTTCATGCCCAGCAAAGTTACCTCTTCATAACCTTTATCAACCAAAGCTTGCATTTCCTGCATAATGGCCTCAAATGGCCTTGATTGTTCCCGGCCGCGTGAGTAGGGCACGATGCAATAAGTACAAAAAGAATTGCAGCCAGTCGAAATCGGTATCCAGGCGTGTTTTTGATCTTTCCTCACTGCCGCTTGATTAAAACCAACCTCGTTGATCGGCAAAATTTCATCAATTGCCGGGATCATTTCATATAATTTTTCGTTGCCGTGATGGGTCATGCAGCCAGTGAGAATAATCTTGGGCCGCTGCTGACCCAATTCATGAAAATAAACCACCACGTTGTGAATAAATCCCCGCGCCCGATGTTCAGCCCGCTGCCTGACCGCGCAAGTATTGACTACTAGTTCGTCACACTGCCGCCAATCCTTAGCTTCAGCATAGCCACGAGACAAGTAATCACCGGCAATTCTTTCAGAATCACTTTTGTTGGATTGGCAACCAAAAGTATGGATGTAGTAGGTTTTAACAGCGCTACTCATGGGGTGATATTTTAGCAAATTATTCTTGGGAAGATACCTGCCAATATCTGATCCAGGAAATTACCAAAACGATAAACTGTAATAACAGGAGAACGGCCCAGATGGAGCCAATATAGACAGCATGCAAAAAGATGAAAATCATAATAATATAGGTAAGGCGGTGAATCATGTGTCTCCAGTTACCCAGTAATTCAATAGCCAAGTCATTAGAAGTAATCCAGAGAGGAATGAGCAAAATCAAGGCCGTTAGTCCCCAAATTTGACCTTGCCAGATCTGTTCATACCAATAATGAAGCCCTTCCTGGATAACTGCAGGGAGAATAAAAATAAAAAGCAGATGAACAAACAAAAGCAAGAACATCAAAATGCCCATTCGCCTCCGAAAGATCACCAATAAATTGGCCAAAGGAACCGTGTACTCAGGTTTAACTTTCAGCCTTTTGAGAATGCCCGGAACCAAAGTCATTGAATACAAAAAAATCGCCGCCGAGCCGGCAAAATTGCCTATTTGCTCAATCGCTAGACGGTAGGTGTCATACTGTTGGATCAACAAGCTACTGCCCATCCAACCCACCACAATCACGGTAATTTCCAAAAGTTGAAAAATTTTAATAAAGAAACCTTGCCAATCAATATCTACAGCGCGGATATTCGCTAACAGAGTACGCACACCTTTTAGTATAACTAATACCAAACAATAGAACAAACAACAAACAAAAAGAGGCGCAGACGGGATTCGAACCCGTGAATCGAAGGTTTTGCAGACCTCGCCATTAGACCACTTTGGTACTGCGCCGGCGGTATCTAGTTATTATAACCGAAGAAAATCTGGCTCAAAAAGCAAAAAGCCAAATAGAACTTTTAATCTGGTTTGAGAAAAAAGACCTTCCTGTATATAATGCACCCCTATGGCGAAAACTCAATCATCAACAAAAACCAAAACTACAGTCAACGCTCCCAAGAAGAGCCCTATTATTGACAACACCGTCATCACCCTAACTTTGCCGGCAGCTGATACTGCCAAGGCATATAGACAAGCCCTCAACCGGTTGAAGAAAAATGTGGCTGCTCCAGGCTTTAGAAGAGGCGCTGTTCCTACCAAAATCGCCGAAGAAAAAATCGGCCCAAATGAAATCATTGAACATGCCCTGCAGCAACTGATTCCGGACCTCTATCAAGCAGAAATCACTAAAAATAACTACCGCCCCTTGACTCAACCTGAATTTCATCCGGTCAAGCTAGAAAAAGGTAGTGACTGGGTGATTGAAGTTCATATTGCCCAAAAACCAGAGGTAAACCTTAAAAATTACCAAAATGTAGTTAAGAAAGCCAAAAAAGCTGCTGCCAAGCACCTCGAGGAGCAAATCAAAGAGACTAAAAAGGCTCATGCCAAAACTGTGGCATCAGTAACAAAAAAAGATCCGGAAGAGGGTAAAAAAGCGGCTGAAACGGCAAAAAATCTTACTGAGCCTAATGAAGAGCAGAAAAAAGAACACGAACTCAGCCATATTTACCAGGCTTTGGTCGAGGAAAATGGTCCACAAATTCCTGAGCTTTTAGTCAAAGAAGAAGTAAGATATGAGCTCAATAACTTAGTGGGCAAACTTGAGGGCATGAATATGAAACTTGAAGATTTTTTGCAACACCAAGGCATTACCTTCGAACAACTTTCAGCCCAATTTGCGTCTGAAACACTGGGAAGAATTCAGCTCACTTTCCTTTTAGACGCGATTGCAGCAGAGGAAAAACTTGAGGTGACTGACCAGGAAATTGAAGAGCAACTCGATAAAATTGAGGACCAAAAGCTCCGAGCAGAGCAAAAGAATAATCCTCAGTACCGTGCTTTAATCGAGCAAACTCTCAAGCGTCGCAAGGTGGCAAATTTTGTTGCGTCTTTATAATCAGCGATCCAGCCAGAGAAATCCCTAACATAGCGTTGACATTTACGCCTGGTAATCCTATAATTGCGCAAATTAAACTTGCACACTGAATGTGCAGATTACCATGAACAACAACGGACAGAAAAAATCACCAGGCACAAACGGCACTAGTCCTGCGAATAATCCATTTGCCAGGGCCTTGGCTGAAACTGAAAAATCATCCTATAACAATCAGCAATCCGCAGGTGCAGCAAAGAAAAACCCCTTCAGCGAGGCCCTCGCCAAAACCGGCGATGGACTGACTGATGACTATTTGTTTGACTCAGAATGGGAAGCCATCCAAAAGCAAAAGCTTAAGGAAGAGCAGCAGCGTGAAGCACTCAAACGCAAGCTGCATGACAGGGTTAATCCCGTTGACAACAAAGATCTTTTTGATGCCAGGGAAAAACAGGTCAAAAAAGAGATTGAAGAGTTGCGCAAAGAGCTTAAATTGCTCTCCAAAGAAGTGGCCGCTTTCGACCGAGATATTGAGCTTACCCTCATGACCGAAACAGTCGATCCGGGTGAAGGCAAATACTACATCAATTTCTTCCAAAAACTCAGGGCTTTTATTATGCTGCTGAGAAAACGAATTCACAGCGCCAGAACTTGGGCCACTCAAATGCAAACTAAGAAAAGAAAAAAGCGCGGCGCGGGCTTGATGAGTCTTGAAGGCAAAGGCGGTCACGAAAAAACCAAAACCATTTATGACATGATGCATCATGAGGTTAGCAATGCCAGGAGTGGAGGGTAATGTTTGGTAGACCAGCGCCTCAATTTCTTGCTATAATGCACTCCTCAAATAAGAACTCGTAGCTCAGTTGGTTAGTCCGCCTACGGCGGAGACATCGAAGAGGGCGGGAGGTTGAAAATTAAATAAGAACTCGTAGCTCAGTTGGTTAGAGCGCTTCGTTGACATCGAAGAGGTCAGAGGTTCGAGTCCTCTCGAGTTCACCCTAGATCCGATTTTTCAACTGGTTCCAAACAAGTGACTACAAACTCGTGTCTGGTTCCCCTATCTTTAAAAGGCAGCTCTGCGTACTCAATTGTAAATGACTTTGCTTCTCTAAATTGCTCAAGTTTTTCCTTCAAACGACTCATCTGCCTATTAAAAAGCCAGCCCCCAGTAGCAACCACGCAGTTTAATTGGTCGCCTGGCTTCATCGCCTTACACAGCTCCAACAACCTAGGAAAGTTTATAGGCTCAGAGAATGTTAACTCAGCATTTTGCACTGGACCAATATCTTTATTATGTTCATGCATTTTTCTCCTTCCTATTAAATTACCAAAATATATCATAACATACTATTTTCTCCCTATTCCCCTCAAGTGAACTCTGATATAATAGTATTTCTGAAAACGGCTATATCCGGCTTGGTCTACAGGGCAAAGTAGGGTATAATTCCATCCGTTCAGCGTATCAAAGAGAAAGGATAGTAGAAAAAAGTGGCACATAATCCATACAAAAGAAAAGATCGCATTGCTCACAATCAATTTATCAGGGCTGATGAGGTCAGGGTGATTGACGATAAAGGTGAGCAGGTCGGCGTCATGCCCACCAGAGAAGCTATCGCCAGAGCCAAAGAGCAGGATAAAGATTTAGTTTTGATCACCGGGCAAACGAATCCGCCGGTGGCCAAAATTATTGAACTGGCCAAATACAAGTATCAGCTTCAGCAAAAAAATGCTGCCAGCCGGAAGAAAGCCAAGTCGCAAGATATTAAGGAAGTCCGTTTCACACCCTTTATGGGAGCAGGGGACTTTGAATCCAGGCTTAAAAAAGTCAAAAACTTTCTGGAAAAAGGTGACAAGGTCCGCCTCAGTCTGATGTTTAAAGGCAGGGCCATCACCAAAAAAGAATTTGGATATGATATTTTTGCCAATGTTATTGAGGCGACCAAAGATATTGCCGCGGTGGAAATGGAGCCAAAATTGTTGGGCAAAAAGTTAATTGCTCAGCTGATGCCAGTCAAAAACTAAAGGCAATTAAAGACAAAGGAGAATGATGAAAAAAATCAAACAGAAAACCAGAAAAGGGGTAACTCGCCGTTTTAAGATCACCAAAACCGGCAAAGTTTTACGGCGCTCACAAAACATGCGCCACCTTAGGCGCAAGAAAAGCAAAAAAGCCATCAGAAAATACCGCAAACCGGTTGAAGTCACCGGTAAAATAGCCAAAAAAATTAAACAAATGGTCGGGCAAGCTTAATTGCGCCAATAAAAATTAACAGACAGGATCACCTGTCGGCCCTCAGCGAATAGCACCGGGCGAGAAAGTCAATATGGCAAGGACAAAAACTGGCACCACCAGAAAAAAACGCCACAAGAAAATTTTAAAATTAGCCAAAGGCTATCGCGGCACCAACAGCCGCTTGTACAAACGCGCCAAAGAAGCTGTGCTTCACGCTGGCCAATACGCCTACGTCGGGAGGAAGCTCCGCAAACGCGACTTTCGCAAACTCTGGATTGTCCGTATTAGCGCCGCGGTCAAAGAAGCTGATCCGAGCTACAATTATTCACGTTTCGTTCGCGATCTTAAAACTGCCAATGTCGAGCTCAATAGAAAAATGCTCAGTGAGTTGGCTGTACATGATTTTCCGGCTTTCAAAACGGTGGTTGAGAAGATTAAAAGTAAATAAAGTTTGGAAATATGGGCCCCAGCTGGCAGCCGCCAGCTGGGGCTTTTTTAATAACTACCAATGGGTATGATATCTTTACCCAACCTAAGATGAACAAAGTATTAATTTTATTGCTCTCAACCATTATATTTTTGGCGCCCACCAACCTTTTTCTTAATTTAACTGAGCAATTTTCCTATGTCAGTGGCTTAAGAGTAGACTATTTAATCCCTAAACTTTACCTTTCACAAATTTTTGTCGCCGCTTTCGTGCTGCTCTCACTCCTCAAAGCCATCATCAACAAAAACCTCAACTTAGCCGCCATTCTTGCTTCACTACGCCGGCATCCTTTCCTGTCAAGTCTGCTTTTAATCTCCAGCGCGGTTATTGCCACCCACACCAGCTTACAAGCGCCTGTCGTCGGCTCCTGGCAACTGGGCAATTTGCTGCTAATTTGGACCTTGATGCTCAGCGCCGCCAGCCTACTAAAACCCAGCAAACAAAGAAAAGGAATTCCGACCGCTATTTACCTGGCGTTGACTGTGACCATTATTTTTCAATCCCTGGTGGGCATCTACCAATTCGTCCAACAAACCTCGGTTTATGGCTACAACCTGCTGGGCGAACCGAATATTTCTAGTTACCTTAGTCTGGCCAAAACTACGCTGCAGGGCAGAGAACTGGTACTGCCTTACGGTACTACCGCTCATCCAAATCTGCTGGGTGGATTTTTGGCCATTTATCTGCTCACAATCTGGCTGGTCACTTTCTCTGCAAAAAACAACCCCGTTTGGAAATCCTTGCTGGCAATTTTAGCCAGCATTACCGGAACCATTGCCCTGACGCTGACTTTTTCTGTTTCCGCTTGGCTGAGCCTCGGACTTGGCCTGGCTACTTTAGTGCTGAAGCGGCAGAAAATCTTGTTGAGTTTGGCAGCGGTGATTTTTATTGCCACCCCAATGATGGTTTATTTCTTCGCTGCCAATGGCCTAGCCTTGCCATTTATGGATCAAAATTCCATCCTGCGCCGCAGCTACCTCAACACCGCTGCTATTAGAATGGGCGGCTCAAACCCTCTGGCTGGAACAGGTCTGAATTCTTTTACCCGGTATGTGGAGCAGTACAGCCCGGAGAGAGAAGTAGTGCGCTTTGTTCAGCCAGCGCATCATGGCGGCTTGTTGTGGTTTGCTGAAACTGGCCTGGCCGGAATAGTTTTCTTAATCGCTTTATTTCTACTCATTAAACAAAATAGGCAAGTTAAACAAAATGGCTGGAGGGGAAATATTCTTCTGGCCGCGATAATACTCACGCCGGCTTTTGCTTTAGACCATTATTTACTGACGCTTTTCCCGGGAATGCTATTGTTTGCCATCACCACGCTTATCACTGCCAACCGCATTAATCTTCGTCATCATCCTCATCGCCCCCACCAGACAAAGGAGGGGTTGGGGTAGCCACAATCGGTGGATTGCATTGGTTGGAACTGGGATTATCTTCTAACCGGCAACGGCCATTGTGACAGATAAAATCTGCATCGGCGGTGCGACACTGGGCATTATTCTCACATCTGGAGTTGCAAGCATACTCAACTTCTTCCTCGTCCCACTTCATGCCACCGGTACCAATGCGTCTCTCAGAACTCTCGTACTTATCCCCATCACGGGAATAGGCAATGGTCCTCAGGGTGTACTTGCCTTTAGGTAGGTTAATCTTGCCTTCATACTTGCGATCATTAATAGTCTCCCGGCGGCTACCGTTGACATAAAGCTCCAACTTTTCTATACCTGCAGATGAATTGGCTTCAATCTTGACATTAATGTCTTCACCGCTGAAATTCTCTTTGTCTTTTGGTTGAGAAATGGTGGCGTAAACAGCGCCAGCCTCACCACAGTATTCAGTCGGATATTTGTATTTTTCGTTATCTACCTGAGACAGCCAAGCGTCAATGCCAATTTGCCAACGATTAATACCATCCTTGCTCACCGGATCATCTTCTTTGAGAACAATGTACTCTCTTTCCTCATATCTGTTGCGCAAAACATCGGCATCATTGGCCAGTTTGTCCCGGCCATCCTCTCTGCAAACTTTCAGCATAGCATGCACAGGATCAGGCAAGGGTGGCAAAGTATTTTTAATGACCCACTCAGTTTTGGTGGCAAAACCATGATGCTCTGGGTAACCTGAAATTTGGTCTACCTGCGCCTGTTCAACCCCAGAGGGAACCGGCCATTCCGGCGCACCATAACCATGCTCCAGGGCCGCCAAAATCACTCGCCGCCAAATAGGCGTAGCGCCAGAAATTCCGGAAGCCACAGCTCTCATGGCGGTATTGTCATTGTTACCCACCCAGGTGGCTACCAAAACTTCACGACTCCAACCGATAGCCCAGTTGTCCCTGAGGTCATTGGTAGTACCGGTCTTGACCGCAATCGGGCGACCAGTGTTAAGCAGTGAGTTAGCACCAAAAGCCAGGGTTCGAGCGTTATTGTCAGAAAGGATGTTGCTAATCAGAAAAGCTTCTTCTTCTTTGATGACTTGCTTGCCTTCCACTTCACGATGTTCATACATGACGTTACCATCTTTATCTTCTACTTTGAGAATCGCCACCGGCTCAACTTTCTTGCCGCTATTGGCAAAAGCAGAGTAAGTTGTAGCCAAATCAAGCATGCGAACCTCAGCACCCCCAAGAGTAACCGCCAAACCAAAACGCCGCAAGTTAGCTTGAGTGGGCTCAAAAGTGTCCAGGCCCATCTCGTAGGCCAACTCAAGGAAGTTTTCCACTCCAACAATACCAAGCGCTTTCACCGCCGGGATGTTGAGTGAGCTGCCCAAACTGTTGCGGACACTGACCGGACCGCGGAACTGGCCGTCGTAATTTTGCGGATTGTAAGGTTGATCATTGGCAGAGGCTTGAAAAGTCGTGGGCACATCCACCAAAATGCTGGCAGGCGTATAACCGCGCTGCAGCAACGCCAAATAAGTGAGCGGTTTGATGGCGGAGCCAGGCTGTCGTAGGCCATCAACAGTAACATTATATTGGCCGCCAATCTCCGAGTTGCTGTAATCACGACTGCCAACCATGCTGAGAATCTCACCGCTGCGCGGATCCATGACTATGGTAGCGCCGTTGGTGATATGGAGGGATTCTTCAACTTTTTCCACTTCTTCTAAAACTATGTTTTGTGCCTGATCATGGAGCGCTACATCGAGCGTAGTGGTCACTTTGAAACCGCCGGTTTCCACCAGTTCTTCACCATACATTTCAGCCAACAAATCACGGACATAAAAAACAAAGTGTGGCGCTTTGATATTAAGCTGCGAACGCTCAAACTCGACTTCATCAAGTTGAGCCAAGGCATCTTCATAGGCTAACTCAGTTAAATAACCGTCTTCAAACATTCTCCGTAAAACACCCCTGGTGCGGATTTGCCAAAGAGGAGTGCCGTCTTCATCAGTTTTGCCAGTGTAGGGAGAGTAAGCGGTCGGACGCTGCGGCAAACCAGCCAAGATAGCTGATTCTACCAGGTTAAGCTCCGAGACGGGTTTATTAAAGTACAGCTCCGAAGCCGTGCCAATCCCCCAAGCAGTACCACCATAAGGAGCTTCGTTCAAGTACATCTCCAAAATTTCGTCTTTAGTAAAGGTGCGCTCAATTTGCAGCGACAGTACCAGTTCCTTGAATTTTCTTTCCAAACTGCGCTCATTGGTCAAAAGGGCATTTTTCACCAACTGCTGAGTGAGGGTAGAGCCACCCACCACTCGATTGCGGAAAATCACGTTGTAAGGAATCCGGACAATCGTCATGACATCGAAACCCTTATGATTGTAAAAATCTTTGTCTTCCACCGCTACCACGGCTTGTTTGAGGGAATCCGGAATTTGGCCAAAGCTGACTGGGGTGCGCCGCTCGTCGTTGTATAAGTCGTACAACATTTCACCATTGCGAGCGTAGATTTTGGTGCTGAAACCCTGGCGGCGCACCACTTCACCCGGCTTAGGTAGCTCGCGGGAGTACCAGGCAAAGGCGCCAAAGAAAACAACAATCATTAAAACCACCCCAACCATCGCGCCAATCGCACCCAGACGAAGCAGCTTAATGTTCCTCAAGCGCTTCTGCTCAATATCAACATTTGATCTTCTTCTGGAGCGGGCTCTTTTTCTAAAAAGCATTTGTGTTTTCTTTTCTGCCTCTTTTTTAATATTATGCCAAGTTTCCTGAGGATTTTCCTTAAATTGCACCAACTGCTCTTTGATTTTACCGGCAAAACCAGTTTTAGTAGCCAGTTCAGCTCCGGCGAAAGAGTCACTTGCTGCCAGGTCAGGCGTCTGGTTTAATTTCTCTTCTGGCATAATGAGTCACTCATTTTATTAACTTAGTAATAATCTGTCCATAGCCACGTAATAAGTATATCATTGGCTGGACATTTGCTCATCATCTCTGTTACAATTCTTCACACATGCACAGCGTTCAGTATTTTACCGCTTTTTACTTTAGCTCCGGAACTTAATGGGGGAGGCGGTTAGTGCATAGTATAAAAGAAGGCTCCCCAGAGGGAGCTTTTTTCGTTCCCGGGAGTAGAAAGATAAAAGTGAAAGATATCGAAAGGAGTCCTTGGGCTTACTCCCCAACTCCTGAGGAAGAAAAAGAAGGCGAATCTAATCAAGGGGAGGGAGAAAATAATGGAAATAACCAGGCTGGAGGTGGCGAAGCGAAACGGCCGGAATGGGATGGTTCACTCCCATCAAACTGGTAGTACAATAAAAAGATCTCTATAATATAGAAAAAGCTATGACAATTTCAGAACTTCAAGAACAAGCTACTCAGCTCAAAAACAGGATTCAACAAGAAACCGAGCCGGACCCCCAAGCGCTGCAAACCAAGTACCTCGGCAAAAAGGGTCTTTTCAATGACTTGGTGAAGTCAATCGCCGCCATCAGTCCAGAGGAAAGGCCGGCCGCCGGCCAGTTGCTCAACGAGCTAAAAACCGAGTTGGAAACCGTGATCGCCAAAATCAGCGAAGCAGGCAAGCGGCCGGCCGACTGGGTTGACCTCACCATCCCCGGCCTGCAGCCCAAAGTTGGCGGTGTCCACCCCATCTCCCAGGCTATCGAAGAAATTACCCACATTTTTGAAAAAATTGGCTTTACCCGCGTTAGCTACCCAGAAGTAGACTGGGACTGGTACGTTTTTGAAGCCCTCAACATGCCGCCCAACCACCCGGCGCGCGACGAGTGGGAAACATTTTTTGTCGACGGGCCGGCTCATCCGGAAAAGGGCAAAATGGTGCTGACTACCCATACTTCCAACGGCCAGGTCCGGGAAATGGAGCGCCTCGGCCAGCCGCCGATCAGAATGATCAATATCGGCCGCACCTACCGCCGCCAGCAGGATGCCACCCATACTCAGGTTTTCCACCAATTTGAAGGTCTGGTGGTCGATCAGGGCATCAATATTCAACACCTCAAAGGCACCATCGATTACTTTGCCAAAGAATTTTACGGACCGGAGGCCAAAAGCCGGATCCGGCCTTTTCATTTCAAGTTTACCGAGCCTTCGTTTGAGGTCGATTTCTCCTGCCACATCTGTCACGGCACCGGCAGGCTGGAAGGGCAGGTTGATGAGGCTGGCCAGCCGCAAAAATGCCGCTTCTGCAAGTCCGGCTGGCACGAAGTCGGCGGCGCGGGCATGGTTCATCCCAATGTGCTTGAAGCGGGCGGGATTGATCCGGAAGTCTACACCGGCTTTGCTTTCGGCTGGGGGGTAGAGCGGACTTACTCACTCAAAGAAGGTCTCAATATTGACGACATCCGCCAGCTTTACGGCACCGATATCAGATTTTTGGAACAGTTTTAGGCAAAAGACAAAAAAGGCAAATTTATGAATATTTTAATTCCCCACCCATGGCTGCTTGAGCATCTGGACACGGACGCTGACCCAACCACTCTGCAAACCAACCTGTCTTTATCCGGCCCTTCAGTCGAGCGCGTCTATGAGCGGGAGGGCGACAGTGTTTATGACATTGAAGTCACTACCAACAGAGTTGATAGTATGTCGGTGCGCGGCATTGCCCGGGAGGCGGCGGTGATTTTGGAGCAGTTCGGCATCAGGGCGCAACTGAAACAACCCAACTACGAAGAGGTTTTTTTAGTGCCGGATGTTCCGGAAGAAGAAATGCTGCCACTGCCAGCCATCCATAACGACCTGGAGCTTTGTGAGCGGATCATGGCGGTAGTGCTCAAAGATGTTGAGCGCACCTCCACCCCGGAGTGGATGGCCAAGCGACTGCGGCAAATCGACATCAACGTCCACGACAGTGTTATTGACATCACCAACTACATCACTCACGAAGTGGGCCACCCTGTCCACGCCTTTGATTACGACAAACTCATGGCTCTGGGCGGCGAAATTATCATCAAAGCGGCAGCGAAGGGCAAAAAATTTGTCACTTTGGATGGTTTGGAGTTTGAAACCGTCGGCGGCGAGGTAGTTTTTGAAAACCGCGAGGGCACCATTATCGATCTGCCCTCCATCAAAGGCACGGCTAACACCGCTGTCGATGAGCAAACCCGCAACGTGCTGCTCTTAATCGACTCGATTGAAGCCAGCAAAATTCGCTTCGCCTCGATGACTCATCAAATCAGAACCGTGGCCGCCCAGCTCAAGGAAAAACAGGTTGACCCGCACCTGGCTCTGCCCACCTTCAAACTGGGCATTAAGCTCTACCGCGAGCTTTGCAGCGCCAAAGTCGCTAGCCCGCTCTATGACGACTTCCCTGGAGAAAGGCAGCCGGCCAAAGTCATTCTGCCCCTACAAAAAGTTGAAGAATACTTGGGCCTGCAACTGGAAACCGAGAAAATTGTCCATATTCTCGATATTTTGGGCTGTGAAGTCAAGGTAGAAGGGGAGCAACTCAGCATCCAGCCGCCCACTTTTCGCCCAGACCTCAAAATTGCTGCCGACATCATTGAAGAGATTGCCCGAATTTATGGCTATCACAATCTGCCCAGCCAAATTATGGCCACGGCAATTCCACTCAACAAACCAGCCAACAGCAACTACGCACTGGAAATGAAGATCAAACGCTTCTTGGCCACTATCGGCTGGCAAGAAATGTACACCTACTCACTCATCAGCGAAGCAATGGCGCTTGCCACCGGACAGCCACTGGCCAATCACCTCAAGCTGGAAAATCCGCTCACCGAAGACCAGCTCTATCTCAGGCGTTCGCTGCAGCCCTCACTGGTACAAGTGTTGAATGACAACTCAACGCAGGGAAATCTCTCAGTTTTTGAGATGGCTAATGTCTATATTCCGGTAGAAAATGACCTACCGCGCCACGAACTACGTCTTGGCCTGGTTTCTAACAAACCCTACCGCGCCGTTAAAGGTGACCTTGAAGCTTTGCTCAGAAATCTTTTTATTGAAGAACTAATCGTTAAGCCTCTTGAATCCGAAAGCACTCAAAAAGCTGAGCTTTTTGCTGCCGAGGCAGGGAAAGAAATCCCCATCGGCACTATCTCGGTTTTGCCTAAAGCCAGAACGGCCATCAACCTTGACATGGCTGCCTTACTGGAAGCGGCCAGCACTTATCCTCAACTCCAGCCGCTGCCCAAAGCTGCGCCGGTCATTGAGGATATGACTTTTACCTTGCCGGAAAAAACTTTCTCAGGCCAGGTGATCAACACCATCAAGCAGCTGGCAGACGCCATTTATCAAGTCGAGCTCAAAGATATTTATCAGCAAAATTACACCTTTACCATTACCTATCTCGGACCAAATGCCAGTATTAGCGCCGAGGACATTAAGCCTATCAGGCAAAAAATCGCTGACACCCTGATGACCGAGTATCGCGCCAGCCTGGTCGGTGCAGTATAATTCAGCATAATTCAGCGCGATGTAATCAGGAAAAATATGAATAATAACCAAGCACAAATTCAAGCAGTCTTATCAAGAGGAGTGGCGGAAGTGCTGCCCAGCAGAGAAGCTCTTAGCCAACTAATGACGGAGCGCCAAATCCGCGTCTATTTAGGCATTGATCCCACCGGCGCGCTGCTTACTCTCGGCCACAGCGTGGTACTGAGAAAACTGCAACAGTTCGCCGACCTTGGTCATGAAGTTATTCTGCTGATCGGCAACGGTACAGTGAGAATCGGCGACCCAACCGGCAAAGATGAGGCCCGTCCCATGCTCACCGATGAAGAAATCCGGGCCAATTTCCAAAATTGGCAAGAACAAGCCAACAAAGTGCTGGATTTTAGCAAAATCACCATTCGCTACAACGGCGACTGGCTGGATAAGCTCACCTACACCGACATTGTTCAACTGATGGCCAAAACCACGGTCCAGCAGCTGATGGAGCGCGACATGTTTCAGGAACGCCTCAAAAAAGCGCAGCCCATCCACGCCCACGAGCTGATTTATCCGCTGTTGCAGGGCTATGACTCGGTTGTCATGGATGTGGACTTGGAAATCGGCGGCACTGATCAAACTTTTAACATGATGATGGGCCGACACTTGCAAAAAGCTTACAATAACAAAGAGAAGTGGGTTTTGGCCACGCCGCTTATCAACGGCGCTGATGGCCGCAAGATGAGCAAGTCATTGGGTAACTTTATTGCTCTCACTGAAGAACCCAACAACATGTACGGCAAACTAATGAGCGTTGCCGACAGCGAGATCATCACTTACTTCACCGTGCTGACTGATGTAGCCAGTGAAGAAATTGAGGCCATGGCAAACTTGATGCGTGAAGGCCACAATCCGTTGGAGTTCAAAAAGCAGCTGGCTCTGAACATTACTACCATGTATCACTCAGTAGAGGCGGCCCAAGCTGCGCAGGAGCACTTTGAGAGAACCGTGCAGGGCAATGAACTGCCGGCAGAGTTGCCAGTCGTCACGGTAGGGGCAGGGAAAATGACAGTTTTAGAACTGCTGGAAAAATTAATGCCTGAAGAAAGCAAAAACAACTTGCGCCGGCTAACAGAGCAGGGTGCGGTAGAGTTGCTGCAGCAGGGAAAAACCAGCGGCAGCCGGCCTACCGATCCATTCGAGGAAATTGAAATTCAGCAATTCGAGGTGGTAAGAGTGGGCAAGCGCCGTTACTTCCAGTTGGCTTAAAATTTGCTACAATGCGTTCTATGCGGAAGGTGCTATGTCAAAAAAACAACGTGAGTTAGTAGTGAAAATTTTCGCCATCATTTTTATTATTGCCATGGTAGTGGGTAGTTTTGCCAATGTTCTATTCTTCATCTAGTTACGAACTCGTTAAAAATAACTATATAGGCTTTTAGCAGTCATAGCATAAGACTGCTAATTTGGCCTTTTGATTATTTTCACTTATGTATCCGCCTATTTTTGATGTTTTAAGATATTGATTTATGTATTAAGATAGCTTTTGATAGGCACTTTAGATACTATATCAGACCAAAAAGCTGGACTATACTGAAGCTAATGTACGCACTGGACACGAAGCTGACGCAAGTGAAGGGGATCGGTGAGAAGCTGTTTGCAGAGTTGGCGGCGGCGAGCATAGTTTCGGTGCATGATCTGTTGCTCCAGTTGCCGCTCCGGTACGAAGATCGCTCCCACTTTACCACTATCGCGGCTATTCCTGAAGGTGAGCTGGTAACCATTCAAGCCAAAGTCGAAAAGACCGGCCAATTCAGCCGAAATGGTAAGAGTATGCAGACTGCTACTATCAGCGACGCCACCGGCAAGCTCAAGTTGATGTGGTTTAATAATCGCTTCATCCTCAGTAATTTAAAAACCGGCCACGAGTACCTCTTTAGCGGCAAATACAGCGCCAAGTACCGCAACATGACCCAACCCACGGTGGAGGCCGTCAAAGCCGATACTATTCATACCGGCAGGTTGGTGCCGCTCTATTCAAGCAAGGTGCCGCTGCATCAGGGTTCACTCCGGCGGGTGTTGAAACATATTTTGGGGAATTTAGAAGCAGTGCCTGACCCAATTCCTGGTTTGCTGGCGGCAGCCGGTAGCAAGCTGAAACTGCCGGATTTTTCCACCGCTATTGCCCAGTTGCACTTTCCCGATGAGATAGAAACGGTAGCGCAAGGCCGGGAGCGGTTGGCGCTGGAAGAGTTTTTGACTATTATGAGAACTTCGGAGCAGATTAAGGGCGAGTGGCAATTGCAGCGCGCCGGGGTGGTGATTGAGTTGCCGGCCGGTTTTCCGGAAAAACTGCCGCTACCAACCAGTATTCCTTTTGAACTAACCGGCGCGCAAAAACAAGCTACCCAAGAAATTCTCAGCGATTTAGCCAAAACTACACCCATGAACCGGCTGTTGATTGGCGACGTCGGCTCCGGCAAAACCGTAGTGGCAGCTATCGCCGCTCAGGAAGTGGTGGCCTCCGGCTTTTCAGCGGCCCTAGTAGCCCCCACCAGAATCTTGGCCGAACAACACGCCCAAACCATTGCCACAATCCTGCCTCAGCTGCCACTGCAGCTGCTCACCAGCCAAACCAGCCGCAGCAACAAAACCACCTCCTTCAACAAAAAACCCACCCTCTACATCGGCACTCACGCGGTAATCAACAAAATGAAAGAGCTTCAGCCGGGACTAATCATTTATGACGAACAACACCGGTTTGGAGTCAAGCACCGCTCCAAAGCCATCGAGCTGAAAAAACCCGCCCACATTCTCACCATGACTGCCACGCCCATTCCCCGCAGCTTGATGCTCACTATTTTTTCTCACCTGCAAGTCAGTTACCTGGATGAAATGCCCGCCGGTAGAATTCCTACCACCACTTGGCTGGTGCCGGAGAAAAAACGTCTCAGTTCATACGACTGGCTGGCTACCGAACTCAAGCAAAACCAGAGCCAGGCTTTAATCATTTGTCCCTTCATTGACCCATCTGATCATGAAGCTTTTGAAAAAGTGGCCTCGGCCACGGAAAAGTACCAAGAACTCCAGGATTATTTTGCCCCCTCCCGCACCAAAACCGCCACCGCGCCCAAGCCCAAACTAGAAATAGCTCTCCTGCACGGCCGGCAGAAAAAAACCGAGCAGAACCAAGTTATCACCAACCTCTACAGCGGCAAAATCGACATCCTGGTCACCACGCCCATTGTCGAAGTTGGTGTGGACTTGCCCCAGGCTGCCGTGATGATTATTGAGTCAGCTGAGCGGTTTGGTCTGGCCAGCCTCCACCAACTACGCGGCCGCGTGGGCAGAGCGGGGCAGGAGAGTTATTGTTTGCTTTTCACCAGCTCTACTGCTAAAACTGCCGGCAAGAGGCTCCAGCAATTCACCCAGATCAACAACGGCCGCGAACTGGCTGAACTTGACTTGGCCAACCGAGGCTCGGGAGAAATTTTTGGCACTATCCAAAGCGGCTTCTCCCAACTCCAGTTCGCTTCCTGGACAAACCTGGAAATGATCGGCGCTGCCCAACAAATTTATGGCCAACTACCCCCAACCTGGCAGCCCATCTTCACCACCAGAGAGAAAATTGAGCCGGAAGACCTACCGCTGGCCAACTAATCACCACCACTTTTTTGGTCTGCCAGACTAAAGCTAGTATGTGCCAGTCTGCTTTGCCACCGCTACTTGGACTTTGTTAATAGTTAACAAACTTCAAGAGACCTTACAAAACTCCGTTGCGTTGGCTCACTACTAGAAAAGCATTGGTGAGTCAGCCAAGAGTCTGCTTGTATTTAGCCTGAGATTGCGCTAAAATCACCTGTCTTTATATCAAGTGATATACTATTAGTTACCAAAAGTCAGGAAAATATGGGAGCACTACCAAAAAATAAGATTACCAGAGTTGAGCGTGGCAAGCGCCGGGCAGGCAACAAACCCACCGTGACCAAAGATGTCAACAGAGCTTCTGTCCCGCTTCATAAAAGAGGCATGGTCGCTGAGTTTCTCAAAGTAATGGGCGTGACCACCGAGAAACCAGCCACAAAGAAAACCGAGAAGCCAACCGTTAAAAAACCAACCATCCAACCGGTTGAAACTATCAAAAAATCTGCACCAACTAAAGCCGTCAAACCAACCGCCAAAAAATCAGCAGCCAGCAGAAAAAGCGGCACCAGATAATGGATAACACTGTCGACCACCGGCATCAGCGCAGAATTAAAATCATGCAGAATTTATTTGCCTGCACTTTTAGTGAAGCCAATTTGCAAACTTGTCTGGAGGAAAAAAAAGGCACGGTAGTTTGGGATATTCTGAATAACCTGGAAAACCTGGATCGCAAAATTCAGGTGGTGGCTCCCGAAAGGCCGCTCAACCAAGTCAACCAAATAGACCTGGCCATTTTACGACTGATCCTGTACGAATCGCTCAACAAAAAAACGCCAATCAAAGTTTTAATCAACGAAGCGATAGAATTAGCCAAAGAATTTGGTAGCGATAGCTCCTCGCGGTTCGTCAATGGCGTCTTGGCTAAATTACTACTTGAGAATACTAATTAACCATATTACTGTTATGACTATGCATAATTCATCACCAGAATCTTTCATGGAGCGAGTCAGAGAAATTATTGCTGATACTACCGGCAATGATATTGCTGACGTGCTCCCTGGCACTCAGTTTGAAGATGAACTCGGAGTGACTCCGGTTGATTTCAAACGCATCGTGGCAACACTAAATAACGAGTTTGGAATCGAACTTGACCCTCAAACCCTGCTTGATGAAGAAGTCTCTACCGTCAGAGAATTGGCTATCATCGTCAGGGAAGAAGCCGAACTAGGCTAAAAGAACTATGCAATTGCCGAAATTCAATAATCAGGACCTACTTACCACCGCCTTAACTCACCGCAGCGCTCTCAACGAGGAAAATTCCAGCTCACCGGTTTCCAACGAACGCCTGGAATTTCTAGGTGATGCCGTGCTGGAACTGGCCACCACTAAATTTTTGTATAATAAATTTCCCCAAACTCAAGAGGGCCTGCTCACTGCTTATCGCAGCGCTTTGGTGAAAACTGAAACTTTGGCTCAGGTGGCTGCCCAACTTGGTCTTGGGGAAAAACTCCACATGAGCAGGGGGGAGGAAGCCACTGGAGGCAGAACTAATGCCAGTTTGTTGGCTGACACCATGGAAGCGGTGATTGGCGCCCTTTATCTTGATCAGGGCCTTCAAAAAGTTGAGGAATTTCTCGAAGCCACGCTGTTCGTGGCAGTAGACTCAATTCTCAAAAACAAACTTTACAAAGACGCCAAAAGCCACCTGCAGGAGGTAGTCCAGGCAGAAGGAGAAGAAACACCCATCTATGAGGTGGTGAGCGAAAAAGGACCAGACCATGACAAAGAGTTTACTGTCAACGTCCTGATTGGCAATAAAGTGATGGGCACGGGAACAGGGAGCAGCAAGCAGCGCGCACAGCGTGAGGCGGCTCGGGCTGCTTTGGCGAAATATAGTTAAGACCTCAAGCTTGAGAAAAACACCAAACTCAAGTATAATCGCCTCTCTGTCAGAACGGTGTACTAACAAAAATATAAAACAAAGGTGCTTTTATGTTAAAAATTAAATTAGCCAGGTTTGGTAAGAAAAACCAACCTCACTACAGAATTGTGGTCAACGAAGCTCGCTCCAAACGTGACGGCAAATATATTGCGCTGCTTGGACACTACGCGCCAATTCAGACTCCAAAAACCTTAGAAATTGATCTAGCCGCCTACAAAGAATGGCTTGGCAAAGGCGCGCAACCAACTGAAACAGTAGCTCAATTAGTGACCAGATTTGAATCAGGCAAACCATTTCCGGCCAAGAAAAAACAGCCTTCCAAAAAAGCTTTGGCTAAAGCAGCCGCGGCCACTGAAGCTCCTGCAGCGGAAGTGAAAGCAGAGGTAAAGGAAGCCGAAAAAGCCGAACCCGCAGAAGAAGCAGCCAAAGCAGAATAAAGGAAAAAGGAAGAAATGAAAAATCTTTTAGAATATATTCTGATTCACTTAGTCGATAACCCCACCGACGTCCGGATAGAGGAAGAAGAAACCGACAAGGGTTTTAACTACGTCATTCATGTTAATGCTGAAGATATCGGCCGGGTCATTGGTAAAAGGGGTTCCGTTATTCACGCTATCAGAAATATTGGCAAAATCCGCGCCCTCAAAGAAGGAATTCAAGCCAATATCACCATCGCTGACGAATAAATTTTACTCAAACTGGAGTGGATCTACTCCAAAAAGATCTTCAAGGCCACCGCCGGAGATTTCGGTTTGCTCCCTCAAGTTGGGAATGGTAAAGGACGATAATTCAGTCAGCACAGTTTTTTCGTGATCGGCAATCACTGGCAGGGGAGAGTCAACCGTGGTGGTGATTGGTTTGGTAAAGAAAAAAGTGTTGGTAGCCATTCTGGCGGTGGAAGCCTCTGCTCCCTGTCTGGCAGCGGTGTTGATGGTGAGTTGAGTAATGGTGGTGAAAGGCGAAATTTTTTCAATTGAGTTGAGAAACTGATTGACATTATCTCGACTGCCTTGAATGGTTAGTTCTACGTCAAGGGTATCGATATCACCGCGCTGGCGAGTATTGCGCTGGAGTTCGGCGGCAGTAGTGGCTACTTCCCCAGGGCTTAACTGGAATTCACTGATCTCAACCTGGTGAGCAGCGCTAATGGCGCTGAGGTTGGTGAGTAATTCCAGCAGCGGTTTTTTGGAGGGCAGCGCTTCGTTGATGATATCCATTTGGCTGAATTCTGGCTCGAAGCGAACATTTTCCAACTGGGCCAACTTTTTTTCCAGATTTTCAAGCTGAGGACGAAGGCGATTGGTTTTTGAGCGCAGTTCCAGAGCGGCTTGCACTTGAGGATAGGCGGCAAAAAATAGGATAAAAATGGCCAGTGCCACCAAACCAATGGACATGATTAAGTACTGCCTGGTGCGCCAAAGGATAATCGGATTGAATTTTTTCTTTTTAGGTTGTGCCATAGTTTATTCCATTCCTAAATCCAAGTCGTTTGTCGGGGCTGCGGCGGGCGGAGTTGCAGCCGGTGCCTCACCAAAAACCAGCGTCAGCTGCATGGCGTAAGAACCGTCCTCCAGACGCCGCAGCCCTTCCTTTTGCACCGAGCTGTACTTAGCAGTCACCGCAGTTGATTTCAAAATCTCAAACACTGAATCCAAAAGAAAAATATCAGGTGCATTCAAGGTAAACCTGAGCATGTCCTCATCACTACCGGAGTAATCAATACCACTTACCTGCACCCGTGGTCCAAAAACTTCATTGAAAAAGATCAGCGCCTCCTGCTTGTCTTTGCGCTTGCCAAAAAGATCCGACAAAAGTTTCAACTTATGCACAAAAATAGTGTATTCTTCCTCTAGTTCCTCCCTGGCTAAAATAGCCGCCCGCACTTCCTGCTGACGATTCTCAATCTGCTTAGCCTGAAAAATAAAGAAAAACCGTGCCCCCAACACTAATAAAAAAATGCCAAAAGCGCCCGCCAGAATGCCCACCGACCAACGAAAGTACTCCCTGTCTTTTTTCTGGGCAGCAGTTAAGCGTTTTCTAGTGGCGCTGACAAAATTAATACTTTGCGACATGATTTAGAGTTCCCGCATCAACAAACCCATTGCCACCGCCATACTGGGTTGATTAATATTTTCGGGGATACTGCTCTCAATGCCGGCAAACGGCGCTGCCACCAGGACTTCAGTTCCCAGCTGCTCGGTAATAAACTGCACCAAACCAGGCAAAGAAGAGGTGCCGCCGGCCAAAACCACCCGCTGCACTGTTTCCTGAGGGTGCTGATTGATGAAAAACTGAACAGACTTGCGGATTTCGTTCACCAGCATTGTCGCCGCCGGCAGCAATGACTCTCTCAGCTTGCCCTGGAATTGGCTTTCATCAAGCCCGTAACTGCGCTTGTACTGTTCTGCCTGGGAGGTACTCAGCCCCACACCCTGTTCCAAAGCGCGAGTGAGCAACTGGCCGCCATTCATGTTGGAGACCACAAAATTTAATTCGCCACCCCTAACCATCACCAAATCCATACTGCCGGCACCCATATTAACCACCAGGGTATTGGGATCGGTGCTCTCAAACTGCAACGACCGCATTAGAGCAATTGCTTGAGTTTCCATCAGCGCCGGCTCAATACCAAGGGAGTGAAACATTTCCACGTAGCGCTCCACTAGCTGCTTTCTGGCAGCCACCAGCAGCACTCTCATGTTGGCTTTGTCACCCTTGGGCGGGCGATACAAAACCTGATACTCCAGCGAAAGATCTTCTGGTGGAATGGGAATGTGTTTTTCTGCCTGCCAGCCAATGGCCGAGGCCAATTCAGCATCGGTTAAAGGCGGCACTTCAATCACTTTGCTGGAAATGATGCTTTCCGGCAAAGCCAAGCGCACATCAGTGCGAGGGAGATCGTAGTCATTCAGCACTGCCTCAACGGCGGCGGCCAGCTTATCCTGCGCTGCCTCATCAACCGGAATAGCCAAACCGGCAGAATTAAAAGCTTCAGCCACTTTTTCCACAGTCACTCTCTGACCAGGCTTACCGCTGATGGCTTTGATGGCATAACTTCCAATATCAAGGGCTAGGGCAGGCATATAGTTCTCAGTTTACTTTATATTTATTCGCTTTGACTGATACTTCCATTGGTGTAAAGGACATAATTCATGTATGAGGGCGCGGCGGGCAGAGTCCGCTGCACCTGAATAATTTGCTCAATGGTTCTGTCCGCCTCATCCGGCACATCAGTTTGGGCAGTGGAACGAACTAAATGGGCCTGGGGCACAATGGCTCCCTCAACCAACAGGTCGGTGCTGAAATAAAGTGGTGTAATCCTGATGAGCCGATCCGAAGCGCTCACGGTGATATCGTGCCTATAATTGTAGCCATTACTACCCTCCACCGACGGAGCAAATTCATCACCATCTCGTGGCGAGCTTGAAGTTGTACAATTATTCGGCCGGACAAACTGGTATCTAATATTGGGATTAAGGCCTTCTCGGGAATAAAATGCCAACATCAGTGAGGCCGCGTTGCACCCAGTGGCCTGGCTGCTCCAATAAATCCTAACAGCATCATTATTTAGCGTGCTGACATCAACAGTAGCTGTTTCTCCCTGAGCAACCGTGGTTTGCAAGTTATTTTCTGAGGTGATATCGACGTTAACTACCGAGTCATCGTGCGCAAATTCATCGATGGTAACAGAATCATTGGTAAAATTCCCCTCATCTGAAAGTGCCTCTTCAACACCGGATTCAGCCGCATTAAAAACCCGAGTGGCTTCTTCACGCTGAGAAGAGATAAAAAGGTCTTCGGTGGTTTGGCTAATTTGCGAAAGTCCGAGCGTGGCCATGACTGCTACTACCAACAAAATTACCACTGCAATCTGGCCAGACTGCCTGGAATCATGGCAAACACTAGGGCTTGATCGAAGCATATAATTCATCATACCTCAAGTTTTGGGGGTGATGCAATGGTAAAATTTTGGCTGGTTTTAGCTGGCCCAAAACGCCAGCTTGAATTACTATAAGATAAAATTGTATAATACTGCTTGACATGTAATATTGCGTGCAACAATGTAGTAGGCAAAAAAAGCAAATATGGCTGATTTGAAAGAAGCGCAACTGAAAAGAGAAATTGAGACTGGACTCCTAAACAAGTTGCAACAAAAAGTAGCAGCATTATGGTTGGGTAGAGATGGCTCTGGTAATACTACCATTGCAGCAGGTGAAAAATCTCAAGGCACTTTTGAACTTGGAGAAAATGATGGAAGCTTACTCGAAAGCTTAGAATACCCATCTTTGGTGATAAACCCTACTATTGACATTTCAGCCAAAATTACTGAAATAGAAGAGATATTGGCATTTTATGGACTCACTTTAGAGCAAATAAGCAGGAACCTTGATTTAAGCACCCCTGAAACTGCGCTTAGGACTCTTGAAAGAAACTTTGAAGCCAATATTGCTCATCAATTGCAAAAAGAGCTAGATACTCACCAACCCACTGGTTCTGATACTGGTCTTACTGGTCTCAGAACAGCTGCCGTTATTGGTTCTACTGATTTAAAACCTGGTCCGCATCAACATACTCAAAGTCCAGAAGTAAGAAGAGGAGTACCCAAGAAACTAACGAGACTCCTCCTTATACTTCTGGTTTTCCTGGTCGCCTGCTCACAGCTCAACGAACCCTCCGCCAACACCGACCCGCTTCACCCCACCGCCACTGCTGCCGAAGTGCTGCCAACAGTTGCTCCCACTGCCAACCCACTTGACCAAATTAACGCCACACCTACCCCTGAATCAGCTCCAGAAACAGCCTTTGATCTCAAAACTCACTT
>Ga0265293_10000494_pt1 | contig 93684 bp, 85 predicted proteins | sample Munlanlewell138R_FD_192505 | JGI IMG/M metagenome (GOLD analysis project Ga0265293, IMG submission 192505) | Leachate microbial communities from a municipal landfill in Southern Ontario, Canada - Leachate well 138R | ecosystem: Engineered > Solid waste > Landfill > Unclassified | place: Canada... | reverse complement strand
TCCAGCGCCGGAATCACCAGCGTGGTGAATTCCTTGTAGTGCGCGTTGGGCAGGTCGCTCAGGCGCAGGGTTTCGGCGCGGAAGGTGTCGATTGGCAGTTGCGCGGCTTCGTACAGGATCACTTCGTGGTCGGCTGGGTACCAGCGCAGCAGTTTGGTCACCAGCGCCTGCAGGCCGTCGCGTTCGGCATGCAGCCGGGTGCAGGTCCAGTCGCCGGCCAGCGCCACCTGCCAAAGCAGCACCAGGCCCTGCGGGTCAAGTTGGCGATCGAAATACAGGAAGTGGGTGGCTTCCAGTGACTGTACGCCGCGCTGGCCCGGATCGATGCCGAGGTCGGCATAGAGGCAGGCTTCGGCGGAGATGCCCGGTTCCATGCGCGCCTTCAGCCCGGCGGCGCGGGTTTTGCGGATCACCCGGTGCGGCACGTCCGCGAAGACGCCGGGGTGGCCGTAGAACACCGCGCAAACCGATTTGCCTGAGAGCACTTCGCGCATGATCGCGGTGTCGATCTCGCGGTAGGTTTCGCGCCGGTCCTTGCCCGGGGCGTAGTGGGCGCCCAGGTTGATCGCATCCGGGCGCAGATTGCTGATCATCGCCAGCGCGAACGGGTCGGCCAGGCAGAACACGACCTGCGCCAGCTGGATTTCCGACAGCGTGCGTTCGCTGACGTGGCGCCCGAACTGGATGCCGCTGCCCACCACCACCAGGCTGCCGACCGATTCGGAGTCGTCCGGCACCAGTTCATGCCAGTTCACCGAGCGGTCGCGGCCCTGCTGCTTGGCGCGGTACAGCGCCTGGTCGGACTGGTGCAGCAGCTGTGCCAGCGACGAGGTCTGTTCGTCGAGTTGGCAGAGGCCGGCGCTGACGGTAATGCGGAAGGTCTGGTCGTGCGCGGTGATCGGGGCGATCCGTTCGCGCAGGCGTTGCAGCATGGCTCTGGCCTGCTGGATGTCGCCGTTGAGCAGGATCATGAATTCGTCGCCACCACGCCGTGCCGCGATGCCGCGGCTTCCCACCGCACTGCTTAGCCAGCCGCCCAGCGCCTGCAGCGCGCTGTCGCCGGCGGCGTGGCCGTGGCTGTCGTTGATCTGCTTGAACAGGTCGATGTCCAGCGCCACGGCGGTGAAGGGTGTGGACTGGCGGCGGGCCTTGTCGAAGGCCTGGCTGCCCAGTTTGTAAAGATGCTGCTGGTTGACCAGGCCGGTGAGGCCATCGTGTTCGGATTCCCAGCGGTAACGCTGGCGTTCGCGCAGGGTGTGGCGCAACAGCAATGAGAGCAGGATCGCGGTGATCAACAGCGCGGCCGCACTGATGCCGAGCAGCAGCTGGCGCCGGTGGGCCGCCATCGAAGTGGCTTCGGCCAGCGCCTTTTCGGCTTCCAGCAGGGAAATCTGCTGCTCCTTGAGCTGGGTGTTGAACTGGATCTGGAAATAGGCCAGTTGCCGCGCACGCATCGCACGTTCGGCTTCACGATCGAACTTCATCGCCTCGCGCAGATGCTTTGCGCTGGTGGCGAGGTCGCCACGCAGTTCGGCCAGATCGGCCGACATCAGCTTGACATCGGCCAGGCTGCGGATGAAGCGGTTTTCGCGGTAGACGATCGCCAAGCTGGCCAGTATGGCTTCAGCCCGTGGCAGGTCCCTTCGCAACGCGATCAGGCACTGGGCGATGATTTCCCGGGTGTTGTTGGCACCGGCTTCGTAGCCATGGGCAAGATGGCCGGCCAGGGCTTTCTCGCCCCATTCCAGTGCCTGTGCGTACTGCCCTTGCATGGCGAGGGTCTTGGCCAGGCCGAACTGGCCGTTGGCGACGAACAGGCCATCGTCGGCGCGGGTGCAGTAATCGACCTGGCGCTCGCGCCATTGCTTGCCCAGCGTCGGGGCTTCGGTGGTTTCATGCGCGAAGGCCAGGGCCGAGGCGGCACGGCACATCTGGAAGTCGTTATTGCTTTCCTCTGCTGCACGCATCGCGCTGCGCGCCAGTTCGACCGCACGTTCCATATCGTCGACCTGGGTGTGCAGGTGGCTGGCGGCGGCCATCAGCCAGGCGGTGTGGTCCGGTGCCGCAGGCAGGTATTCCAGCGCATCGTTGAGCAACGTGAAGGCGCTGTGCCAATCCTCGAGATTGGTGGACACGCTGATGGCGGTGACATAGGTGCGCAGGCGGAGCTGTACCGGCAGCTCCAGTTCAAGCAAATCCACCAGACCGCGCAACGCGCCGACCTGGTCACCGGCGATGGCCAGATCGCGCAGGCGTGAATACTGGTCCTCGAGGTGGGCTTCGTCGAGGGAAGTTTCCGCCTGCTCGACGGGCGGCTGCCCGGAGGTGGGGGGCAGCGGTGGGCTCAGCACCTGCTCAGTGTGATGGATGGGCACGCTGCCGGCCAGAAGTGTTGCACACGCCTGGGTGCTGGCTGCAACCGCGGCGGCTGCCAGCAATACCGCGCCCACGGCATGTGGAAGACGTGCCATGCGAAAGCCCGCGCGGGGGACGACTACTCGTCGTAGGCCAGGACGACCTGGTTGGTGGCGAACTGGCCGTCGCTCAACCCGGTCAGGCGCTTGATCGCGTCGTAGTCCTTCTCGCGCAGCGCGCGTGCTTCTTCGTCCGAGAGGCTCGCGTTCTGCATCACGACATCCGGATTGGCCTTGTATTCTTCTGCAAGCGCGGCGTTGCGCCCGAGTTCGCGCATCAGCTCCAACAGTTTCGACATGCTTGAGTCCCCTGATTTGATGGTGGTGGCGTGCGTTCGGAACCCGCTGGCAGGCAGTGCGTCAGCGACGCTCGCGCGCGGATCGTACCGGCGCTCCCCCTAGGCTTGCAGTACGGTGGGGAACGGTAGCATGGAACGCGCGGGAGTTGGCGATGCGCGGCGGGAACTGCGTGGCCTGGAACATCGGTGTGATCATGGCGGATCCTGCGACGGGGCGGGAGCCTTCTGGCAGGGTTCACCGGTTGCGGCGAGGGCAAGCAGGATCCAGAACGGCACATCGGCGCGGGCGTGGCTTCGGCGTGCCTCGTCAAGGATCTCCAGCAGGGTGGTGAAGTCCCGTGGTGCGATTTCGCGCAGGGCGTCGGCGTGTTCCAGCAGCAGCATGTAGCCCGGCGCCGGCCGCCAGGAAAGATCGCCCAGGCTGTCGGCCAGCGCATCCCAGTTGTGGCCGAAATCGTGCGGGAACCCGAGCGCGGTCGCGATGGCGTCCAGCAGCGTGGACTTGTCCTGCACCGGGGCCAGATCCAGCGTGGCGACGGCGAAATCCAGTGTGGTGGCGGCTTCGATCATCGCCGTACGTTCATGTGCCTGGACGTGGCAGGTTCCGGCGCGACGTGCATCGGCCAGCAGGGCGGCAAGTTCGATATCGGTCATGGCTGTTCCTGGCGCTGGAAGGCGCGGAAACTGCGGTAGTGGTCGTCGGTGTAATACCACTCGCGCGGCGGGTCGCCACCGGTGACGATGCGGCGTGCGCCACGGTGGTTCAGGCCCGGTGTTGCGACGGTGTACTCGCGGTAATGGCCACGGGCGCGCTGCGGCAGCAGGCGCTCCCGGTTCTGGAACACGGTGCCGTCCTGGCGATGCGGGAAAGGCCCGCCCCGGTCGATCAGCGCCAGCGTGGCGTGGGCTTCGCGCGGCAGGAAGGCCAATGCTGGATCACTGCGTGGGGCGTGTTGCCGGGCCGCCGGAGTGTTGTCGGGTGCAGGTATCGGGGCCGGATCGTTGCCGCGTTCCAGCAGCTGCAGGGCGATCAGCAGCAACAGGCCGGCGATCAGCCAGATCCAGCGGTGCGGTGTCCCGGTGCGTTTGCGGGGAAGATTCATGCCCGCGATCATAGCGATCCATCGCAAGCCCGGGCGGGTTCAAGACTGTTGCCTGCGTATCTTCGGGCGTGGCAGCGGCCGGCAGGTGCGGGCGATTGTGTCGTAACGGTCGGCTGCTGCTGATCTTCCGACGCAATCCAATTGACGTGCGGAGCGATTCTGGCTATGATTCTGCGCTTATGTCGAAAGACCTGCCCGAAGTGGTTGATGCGTGGCGGATGGTCTCGTCCCGGCGCATCTTCGAAGGCACCCTGCAACTGGCGGAGCTCCCGCGATTGCAGAGCTATCTGGCCGATACGGCCGGCAAGTGCGACTACACGCTGGAGTTCGGAAACGATGCCCTGGGCATCGCCTTTTTGGATATCAACGTCCGCGCGCATCTGCCGCTGATTTGCCAGAGAACGCTGGAACGCTTCGAGTTGCCGGTGGAGCTGTACCAGCGGCTGGGCCTGATCCGCGATGAGCGCGATGAGGCTGGCCTGCCGGAAGGCTACGAGGCGATCCTGTTGCCGGATGACGGCATGCTGGCACTGGCCGAGGCGATCGAGGATGAGCTCATCCTGGCCGTTCCGGTGGTGCCGGTGAGCGATGCTGCGGCAGCGATGCCCGATGGCATGGTGCAGGCAACAGACGCCGGGCAGGCGGCTGGCGACAATGAAACACGGGTCAATCCGTTCTCGGTATTGGCCGGTTTGAAGCAGCGTCCGGAGCAGTGACCGCTCCGCGCGCGTAGATGTTGATCCCGAGGATTCTCCTAATGGCTGTCCAGAAAAGTCGCAAAACCCCTTCCCGCCGCGGCATGCGCCGTTCCCACGACGCACTGACGGCCAAGCAGCTCGCCACCGATCCGACCACCGGTGAAACCCATCTGCGCCACCACATCACGCGCGATGGCTACTACCGGGGCCGCAAGGTCATCGACGTCAAGAGCGACGTCGCCGCCGAAGACTGACGCGACAGCGGCCTGAAGGCCGCGCGCGATCAATCCGCCGAACCGCACCCGCGCGGTCCCGGCAGCAAGGCGAACACGACGCGACGTGCCCCGGGGTACGTCGCGTTTTCGTCTTTCGATCACTCATCACACAGGGAGCGGGCGATGGCGCAGGTTTACGCACGCATTGCCGGTACCGGCAGTTATCTGCCGGAAAATATCGTCACCAATGCCGATCTGGAGAAGCGGGTCGATACCAGCGACCAGTGGATCCGCGAGCGTACCGGCATCCGCCAGCGCCACATCGCCCTGCCGGGCCAGACCACCAGTGATCTGGCGTTCGAAGCCGCCACCCGCGCGTTGGAAGCTGCCGGTGTCGAGGCCTCCGAGATCGATCTGCTGATCGTCGGCACCACCACGCCCGATATCATTTTCCCGTCCACCGCCTGCCTGCTGCAGCATCGGCTGGGCGCCAACGGCTGCCCGGCCTTCGACGTCAATGCGGCCTGCTCGGGCTTTGTCTACGCGCTTGGCGTGGCCGACAAGTTCATCCGTTCCGGTGCGGCAAAAACCGCGCTGGTGGTGGGTGCTGAAACCCTGTCGCGGATCATCGACTGGGAAGATCGCGGCACCTGCGTGCTGTTCGGTGACGGTGCCGGCGCGGTGGTGCTGAAGGCCGATGAACAGGCCGGCATCCTGTCCACCCATCTGCATGCCGATGGCGGCTACGAGCATCTGCTGCACAATCCGGTGGGGCCTTCGCGCGGATTCATCGAGGGTGCGCCCAACCATGGCATCAAGGTCCACATGACCGGCAACGAGGTGTTCAAGGTCGCGGTCAAGACCCTGGACGCGGTGGTCGATGAAACCCTGGACGCCAACAATCTGACACGTGCCGATCTGGACTGGCTGATTCCGCATCAGGCCAATCTGCGCATCATCACCGCCACCGCCAAGCGCCTGCAGATGCCGATGGACCGCGTCGTGGTGACTGTCGACCGGCATGGCAACACCTCGGCCGCCTCGGTGCCGCTGGCATTGGATGAAGCGGTGCGCTCGGGCAAGGTGCAGCGCGGTGAGTTGCTGCTGCTGGAAGCCTTCGGTGGCGGCTTCACCTGGGGCTCGGCGTTGATCCGCTACTGAGTCTGGGTTCACGGATATGGCGTGGCGGCCGCAACGGTCGCCCGGAGCCGACAAGCAAACCGATACTTTCCCGTCAGCGTTCGCTGATCGCGCGCCGCTGCGCGTTGCCGGAGTTTTCCGCGCTGGCCAGGGCCACGCGGTTGCGGCCTCCGTGCTTGGCGGCGTACATCGCGGCATCGGCGCGTGCGATCAGGCGCTCGTAATCCGGATCACCGTCGTGGATCGCCACCCCGATGCTGGCGGTGATCGTCAGTGATTCGCCACTGGCCAGCGTCAGCGGTGATGCGGCGATGCGTTCGCGCAGGCTTTCGGCCAGGTCCACGGCCTGGCGGTCGCCGACCGAGACCGCGACGATCAGGAATTCCTCGCCGCCCAGGCGGAACAGGTAATCACTGCCGCGCGTGTTCTGGCCCAGCAGCGTGGCCACGTGCTGCAGCGCGCGGTCGCCGGCATCGTGGCCGTGGCTGTCGTTGATCTGCTTGAAGTGGTCCAGATCCAGCAGCAACAGTGCGAATGGGCGCCGGGTGCGGCTCGACAGTTCGATTTCGCGGCGCAGCACCGGCGGCAGGAAGCGGCGGTTGAGCAGGTTGGTCAGCGCATCCGAACCGGCATCCAGCTCGCCCACGCGCTCGAACAGCATGCCCAGCAGGTGGCGGATCGAGGCCAGGTCGGTACGGATGTCGCGCAGCACGGCGGCCTGTGCGGCGGCATCGCCGGGCCCGGCGCTGATCTGGTCCAGGCCATGGTCGACCTGTGCGATCAGCTGCACGATGCGCGCGGTTTCGGTGTTGTCACCGAAGCTCGGCAGGCCCTTGTGCACGAACCACAGGCCGAACTCCGAGGCCGCCAGATGCGGGTTCTCGCCGTTGGTGCCGCCGTGACCGGCGATGGTGTAGAGCAGGGTGTTTTCCCAGTCCAGCAGCAGGGCGCGCTGGCGTTCGCGTTCGGCGCCGACGTTCTGCACCAGCGAGAACAGGCGGAAAGCTGCATCGGTGCGCGAGGTGCGCTCGTTCGCGTCGGCATAGGCCAGTGACATGCTCTCGATCGCGATGTCCATCGAGGTGTTGAGCACGGCGATCGCGTCCATGCGCGTGCGGGCGTCGGCATCGGTTGCAGCGATAGTCTGCGACAGGCGCAGGCGCAGCACGCGGATGCCGCGCGCCACCAGGTCCACCGGCACATTGATCCGTGCGTGCACCCGGCCCACGTGCTGGTTGCTGAGTACCAGCTCCTGGATGCTGTCCTCGGTGGCTTCCAGCAGGCTGCGGATCCAGCGTTGCATCGAGGGTTTCAGGCGCTGGCTGACCTGGCTGTGGGTCAGGAAGCGCGCCGCCCGCGCATCGCCGAGCATCACCTCGTAGAACAGATCCGCCAGCGGCGTCAGCGGGGCACTGGCCAGCCCGGCCAGCAGTTCACGCGCCGCCGGGCAGCTGGCACGCAGACTGGCGCGCCAGTCGTCCACGAGGATCCGGCTCTCGTCGTCGCCGGGCATGGGGGTGACGCTGGATGCTTGGGGGGACATGGCTCTGTCAGGTGGGCTGGGCAACCGGATATGTTAATCGATGGCGGTGCCGCGAGCGTGTACGCTGCACAACGGCTGCACGGTTGATGCGCTGTTTTCAAGGTGCTTCGGGCACCTGTCGCAGCGGGTTCCGGTTGCCGTCAGGATGCATGTTCCGGGCTGTACCCTACGCCGCAGTACAGACGTTCGTGCGCGGTCTGCCTTATCATCGCCGCCCTTTGGCAACGGGGTCGTCATGTCTGATTCGCTGGCATTCGTGTTTCCAGGCCAGGGCTCGCAGTCGCTGGGCATGCTGTCGGGCTTTGCCGACCTGTACCCGGTGATCCGCGAGACCTTCGCCGAAGCGTCCGAAGGCGCCGGCGTGGACCTGTGGGCGCTGTCGCAGCAGGGGCCGGAAGCGCAGTTGAACCGCACTGAATACACCCAGCCGGCGCTGCTCGCGGCCAGCATCGCGCTGTGGCGTGTGTGGCTGGCCTGCGGTGGAGAGCGTCCGGCGCGTCTTGCCGGGCATAGCCTGGGCGAATACAGCGCGCTGGTGGCCGCGGGCGCGTTGTCGCTCGGCCAGGGTGCGCATCTGGTACGCCTGCGCGGCCAGCTGATGCAGGGCGCCACGCCGGATGGCAGTGGCGCGATGGCGGCGGTGATCGGCGCCGAAGAGGAACTGGTGCGCGAAGTCTGCGAAGCCGCCGCTCAGTCCCAGGTGGTGGTGCCGGCCAATTTCAACTCGCCCGGACAGATCGTCATTGGCGGCCATGTCGAAGCGGTCGACCGCGCGCTGGCCCTGCTGGCCGAGCGCGGCGTGCGCAAGACCGTCAAACTGGCGGTCAGCGTGCCTTCGCATACGCCGCTGATGCGCGACGAGGCCAACCGCCTGATGGAAGCGATGCGTGGGCTGTCCTGGCAAACGCCGAACATCCCGGTGGTGCAGAATGTCGATGCCCGGGTGCATGACGGCATCGGGTCGATCCTGGACGCATTGGTGCGGCAGCTGTACCAGCCGGTGCAATGGACTGCCTGCGTCCAGGCGCTGGCCGCCGCCGGTACCACCCGTATCGCCGAATGCGGTCCGGGCAAGGTGCTGACCGGCCTGGCACGACGCATCGACAAGCAGATCGAGGTACGGGCGCTGGGCGAACCGGCCGATTTTGATGCAGCTTTGGAGGCGTGGGTGCAATGAGTGATGTACTGAAAGGCGAGATCGCACTGGTCACCGGTGCCAGCCGCGGCATTGGTGCGGCGATCGCCGACACGCTGGAGGCGCAAGGCGCGCGCGTGATCGGCACCGCCACGTCCGAAGCCGGGGCGCAGGCCATTTCCGCACGTCTGGCGGCGCATGACGGCGCCGGCCGTGTGCTGGATGTCAACGACGCGGCCGCCGTGGAGGCGCTGCTGGCCGACATCGGCAAGGAGTTCGGCACGCTGTCGATCCTGGTCAACAACGCCGGCATCACCCGCGACAATCTGCTGATGCGGATGAAGGACGAGGACTGGCAGGCGATCATCGACACCAACCTGACCAGCGTCTACCGCACGTCCAAGGCGGTGATGCGCGGCATGATGAAGGCGCGCCATGGCCGCATCGTCAACATCGCCTCGGTGATCGGTGTGACAGGCAATGCCGGCCAGGCCAATTACGCTGCGGCCAAGGCCGGCATCATCGGCTTCTCCAAGTCGCTGGCCAAGGAAATCGGCAGCCGTGGCGTCACCGTCAACGTGGTGGCGCCGGGCTTCATCGAAACCGACATGACCCGCGACCTGCCCGAGGACGCGCGCCAGGCGATGCTGGGCCAGATCGCGCTGGGCCGTCTGGGTGCGCCGCAGGACGTGGCCAATGCGGTGTTGTTCCTGGTATCCCCGGCGGCAGCGTATGTCACCGGTGAAACCCTGCACGTCAATGGCGGCATGTACATGCCCTGATTTACCGGCGCGGGCGCACCCCGTGCGCCCGGCCACAGTTCCAATGCGCCGGCGGCTGGCTCGCCTCGTCGGCGTCCACTACAATGCGCGGGCTTTTTCCCGGAGGTTTAGAACCAATGAGCAGCATCGAAGAGCGTGTCAAGAAGATCGTCGTGGACCAGCTGGGCGTGAAGGAGGAAGACGTCACCGCCAACGCCTCGTTCGTCGACGACCTGGGCGCGGATTCCCTCGACACGGTCGAACTCGTGATGGCGCTGGAAGAAGAGTTCGAGTGCGAGATTCCGGACGAGGAAGCGGAGAAGATCACCAGCGTGCAGCAGGCGATCGACTACGTGACGGCCCACGTCAAGTCCTGATCCAGCAAGCCAGTCCGGGGCCGCTTGTACCGGCCCCGTGCCGGCCGTGGCGGCCCCGGAAAGCCGGCATCCCAGCCCTATTGAGGAGAGCCCCATGACCCAGCGTCGTGTCGTCGTCACCGGCCTTGGCATCGTTTCACCCGTCGGCAACACCGTCGCCGCCGCCTGGGAGTCCATCACCCAGGGCCGCTCCGGCATCGGGCCGGTCACCGGTTTCGACGCATCCAGCTTCGCCACGCGCATTGCCGGCGAAGTGCGGGATTTCGACATCAGCGCCTTCGTTTCACCGAAGGACGCGAAAAAGATGGACCCGTTCATCCACTACGGTGTGGCCGCCTCCGCGATGGCGCTGGCCGATTCGGGTCTGGAGATCACCGAAGCCAACGCCGAACGCATCGGCGCGATTGTCGGCTCGGGTATCGGCGGCATCCTCGGCATCGAGGAAACCTCGATCAAATACCACGAAGGGGGCGTCCGCAAGATTTCCCCGTTCTACGTGCCCAGCACCATCATCAACATGCTGCCGGGCCAGATCAGCATCCTGAATGGCATCAAGGGGCCGAATTTTTCGGCGGTGTCAGCCTGTGCCACTTCCAATCATTCCATCGGCACCGCGATGCGCCTGATCCAGCATGGCGATGCCGATGTCATGGTCGCCGGCGGCGCCGAGCGCGGCTCCTCGCCGACCTCGATGGGCGGCTTCTGCGCGATGAAGGCGATGTCCACGCGCAACGATGAGCCGACGCGCGCCTCGCGCCCGTGGGACCGCGAGCGTGACGGCTTCGTGCTCGGCGATGGTGCCGGCATCCTGATCCTCGAAGAATACGAACACGCCAAGGCGCGTGGCGCGCGCATCTACTGCGAACTGGCCGGCTTCGGCGCCAGTTCCGACGCTTACCACATGACCGCGCCGGCCGAGAGCGGCGAGGGCGCGGCGCGCTGCATGGTGTTGGCGCTGCGCGATGCCGGTCTGGCGCCCGAGGCCATCGGTTACCTCAACGCGCACGGCACCTCCACGCCGCTGGGCGATCTGGGTGAAACCCTGGCGATCAAGAGCGCCTTCGGCGATCACGCGCAGCGCTTGATGGTGTCCTCGACCAAGTCGATGACCGGCCATCTGCTGGGTGCCGCCGGCGGCGTGGAAGCGATCTTCACCGTGCTGGCACTGCACCACGGCCTGATTCCGCCGACCATCAACCTGGACGAGCCGGGCGAAGGCTGCGATCTGGACTACGTGCCGAACCAGGCACGCGAAGCAAAGGTCGAGGCGGCGATGTCCAACGGCTTCGGTTTTGGTGGCACCAACGGATCGCTGGTGTTCCGGCGGATCTGAGGATTCCCTGCTCTCCCGCTGTGGTGCGGTTCTTCAATGCCACCCGCATGATGTGCTCCCTCTCCCCCGTGCACGGGGGAGAGGACTTTCGCCGCATGCAGCCCGAAGGCACAGGTATCCGTGGCGTTACTTTGTGAGGTTCAGATCGGATGAGACTCCTGCTCTGGCTCCAGGGGCTTTGGTGTCTGTGCTGGCTTGTGTTTGCGATGTTCGGGGCAGGGCGGATGCCTGTGGGCGCTGCGCTTTCCTTCTGGGTGATCACCTTGTTGTACTGCGCGGCGAGGCTGGGCGTGGCGATGAAATCACGAGTCAGTTGGCTGCTTTCCTTTATTCCGCCACTGGCGGTGCTCGGTTTCATGGGGCCGCGCATCCTGGCCAATCTGATCGCGTTCGTGGTGGATGACCCGATATATGTCGATTCTCCGGGCACCATCATGATCGTGGCGGTCATGACGCTGATCTGGTTGGTCCCTGCGATTGCACTGATCCTTGCGCTGCTGCGGATACGCCTGCAGATATGGAGCCGGGGAATAGCATCGTGCTGAGTGCCCTGCTCCCCGGCCCCATCGATCCGCTCGCCTTGCAGCGCCGTAATCCGGGCCGCTATCCGTTGCTGATGGAAAGCGCCGCGTTCGAGCCGCTGCGTGGGCGTTACGACCTGTTGCTGGCGTTCCCGCAATCCGGGTTGCGGCTGGATCGCGATGGCGTGGTCCGTGATCTGGAAGGCGAAGCGCAGGACGGTGGTTTTGCCGAGGTGCTGGATGCCGCCTGGCGTGCGGGCCGCAATGCGGCAGCGGATGAAGCTGCTGACCTGCCGTTCACCGGGGGCTGGGCGCTGTATTTTTCCTACGAATTTGCCGCCGTGGTCGAACCGGTGCTGGAATTGCCGCCGGCGCCTGACCGTTTGCCACTGGCGCTGGCGTTGCGTTGCCCTGCGGCGCTGATCGTGGACCGGCGTGAAGGCGCGGCGTGGCTGGTGGCCGAGACCGGGCAGCAGGCGCTGCTGGAGCGGATGCAGGCCGATATCGCGGCGCTCGATGAGGATTCTGATACAGCCACGTCAGCCAGCGCCGTCGCATCGCCAGTGGTGCTGGCCGTGCATGAGGCGCCGGATACGGAGTTTCTCGGTGCGGTGCGCCACGCGCTGGATTACATCGCCGCCGGTGATGTCTTCCAGGTCAACCTGTCGCGCCGCTGGGAACTGCAACTGGCCCCGCAGTGCAGCGCGGCCGATGTCTATGCGGCGCTGCGCCGTGCCAATCCGGCACCGTTTGCCGGCCTGCTGGTGTGGGATGACTGGGCCATCGCCAGTTCCTCGCCCGAACGGCTGGTGGCGGTGGATGGCGAGCTGGTCGAAACCCGCCCGATTGCCGGCACCCGACCGCGCCTGGCCGGCGATGACGAGGGCGCGCGCATCCGCGAACTGGTCGAGCATCCGAAAGAGCGCGCCGAACACATCATGCTGATTGATCTGGAACGCAACGATCTGGGCCGCATCTGCCAGCCCGGCAGCGTTGAAGTCGATGAACTGATGGCGGTGGAAAGCTACACCCACGTGCATCACATCGTGTCCAATGTGCGCGGCCGGCTGCGGCCGGAGGTGACGCCGGGCCAGGTGCTGCGCGCGGTATTCCCCGGCGGCACCATCACCGGCTGCCCCAAGGTGCGCTGCATGCAGATCATTGCCGAGCTGGAGGGCCAGGGCCGTGGCGCCTATACCGGATCATTCGGCTGGCTGGGCCATGACGGCAGGATGGATCTGAACATTCTGATCCGCACCCTCACGTTGCAGGATGGACGCGCCACGTTCCGCGCCGGTGCCGGCATCGTGGCCGATTCGCAGCCGGAAGAAGAACTGGCCGAAACCCGGGCCAAGGCGCGCGGACTGATGCGCGCCTTCGGGCTGCAAGGCTGAGCCTCGGGTATCCTAGCGTGATGCTTTTTCCCGTCTTTCTGCCGCTGCCGGCGTTTGCGCCCGCGCCTGACCGGAGCCGCCGATGAGTTCCGCTTCCACCACCGGCGGCCGCCGCATCTGGCGCGTACTGCTGTTGTTCCTGCTGCTGGCGCTGCTTGCCGCAGCGGCGGTCGGCGCCTGGCTGTATCAGGATTACCAGCGCTTCAGCCATGCCCCGCTGGCCACTGACGGGCAGGCGCGCATCATCGACATTCCGCGCGGGCAGGGCTTCCGCGGCGTGGTCGGGCAATTGCAGCAGCAGGGCGTCGACGGTGGCGTGCACGAGCTCTACTGGCGGGCGCTGGCATGGCAGCACAAGGCCACGATCCAGGCCGGCGAATACGAAGTCGGGCCGCAGCTAACGCCGCTGACTTTGCTGGAAAAACTCGCGCGCGGGCAGGTCATCCAGCACCGCTTCACCCTGGTCGAAGGCTGGACCGTGCACGAACTGCGTCTGGCGCTGGCGCAGGATCCAGTGCTGGTGCAGACGCTGGCCGGCGTGCCGGAAGACGAGTTGCTGGCCCAGGCTGGCATCGACAGCATGATTGAAGGTGCCAGCGGACAGGTGTCGCCGGAAGGACTTTTCCTGCCCGAAACCTACCACTTCACCCGTGGCACCACCGATGCGCAACTGCTGCGGCGCGCCCACGATGCCCTGCGCAAGGCGCTGGGAGATGCCTGGGATGCGCGCCAGGCCGGCCTGCCGCTGGCGTCGCCCTACGAGGCGCTGGTGCTGGCTTCGATCATCGAAAAGGAAACCGGCCTGCCGGAGGAACGTGGCGAAGTCGCCGGTGTGTTCGTGCGCCGGCTCAAACTGGGCATGCGGCTGCAGACCGACCCCACCGTGATCTATGGCCTGGGCCCGGATTTCTCTGGTCCGCTGCTGCGCCGTCATCTGGATGCCGACACGCCACACAACACCTATACCCGCGCCGGCTTGCCGCCGACGCCAATCGCGCTGCCGGGACGGGCTTCGATCAAGGCCGCGCTGGATCCGGCGCCGGGCGACACGCTGTATTTCGTCGCGCGCGGCACCGGCGGGCACGTGTTTTCGCGCACATTGCAGGAGCACAACCGTGCAGTGGCCGAATATCGGCGCAGGATGCGCGGGCAATGACGGGCCGGCTGATCACGCTGGAAGGCGGCGAGGGTGCGGGCAAGTCGACCGCAATGGCGCATCTGGCCGCGCGCATCGCCGCGCGTGGCGTGGAACTGGTGCAGGTGCGCGAACCCGGTGGTACCGCGACCGGTGAAGCGATCCGCAAGGTGCTGCTGGCCCCGGCCCATGCCGGCCTGTGCGCCGAAACCGAGCTGCTGCTGATGTTCGCCTCGCGCGCGCAACTGGTGCGCGAAACAATCCGGCCGGCGCTGGCACGCGGTGCGGTGGTGCTGAGCGACCGTTTCACCGATGCCAGCTTCGCCTATCAGGGCGGCGGGCGCGGCATCGATGCCGGCCGCATCGCCGAACTGGAGCGCTGGGCCTGCGGCATCAAGCCGGATCTGAGCCTGCTGCTGGATCTGCCGATCGACCAAGGTCTGGCGCGCGCGCGCGGGCGCGGTCCGGCGGATCGGATCGAGAATGAAAGCGATGGATTCTTCGAGCGGGTGCGTAGTGCTTATCGTCGTCGCGCCGCAGAAGAGCCGGCGCGCTGGCGCGTGATCGATGCTTCGCAGCCGGTCGAGCAGGTACGCGCGGCGCTGGATGCGGCGCTGGATGGCTGGTTCGGAGCAGGGACATGAGTGCCGACATGCCGACGCCCTGGCAGCAGCGCGCCTACGCCCAGGCCATCGTTGCGCTGGATGCAGGACGGCTGCCGCATGCGCTGCTGGTGGGCGGTCCGGCCGGGCTGGGGAAGCTGGCACTGGCACGTCGTCTTGCCCATCGGCTGATGTGCAGCACGCCGGCTGGCGGCGATGCCTGCGGCCAATGCCGCAATTGCACGCTGATCACCGCTGGTACGCACCCGGACCTGATCGAAGAAACTTTCGAGATCAACGAAAAAACCAAGGAACTGCGCAAGGAAATCCTGATCACGCAGGTACGGCGGCTGGGTGAAAAACTGGTGCTGACGCCGCAGATCGCCGCTGGCCAGGTGGCGCTGGTGTATCCGGCCGAGGCGATGAACCGCAATGCCTTCAATGCATTGCTGAAAACCCTGGAAGAGCCGCCTGCCGGCCGCACCCTGATCCTGATCGCGGACCGGCCGCAGCGCCTTCCGGCCACGATCCGCAGCCGTTGCCAATGGCTGCGGCTGGAAATTCCGCCTGTGGCTGAAGCGCTGGCTTGGTTGCAGGCGCAGGGTCATGCGCCCGTCGTGGCGCAGCAGGCGCTGGAAGCAGCGCAGGGCAACCCCGGCCTGGCCGAACAGTATCTTGCCGAAGACGGCATCAAGCTGCGCCAGGCCGTGGCTGCGGATCTGGCGGCCTTGGCGCAGCAGCGCGCCGGTGTGGCCGAGCTGGCCGCCGCCTGGATGGAGGATCGGCCGGCGCTGCGCCTGCGTTTTTCCGGCGAACTGGTGCGCGACCATCTGGCGCAACGCGCCGGTGCGCCGCGCCCGGATGCACTGGCGGCGGCTGGTCTTTCCGTGCTGCTTCCGGTTGAAGCGCTGGGCGACTGGTTCGATGCCTGCGCCCGCACCCTGCGCGGCCTGGACAGCCCGTTGCGGCAGGATCTGCAACTGGCCGAATTGCTGATCGGCTGGCAACGTCTGGCGGACTGATCGCGCAGCATATCGCTGGACCGATGCCGCCGCTCCGCTCTAAGATGCCGCACTCACGCGTTCAGGGGACCTTGCCATGTTGCCAGGCGCCGGCTCTGCCCGACAGGGTGTCCTGTCGTTGGCGATCAAGGAAAAAAGCCAGCTTTACGGAGCCTATATGCCGTTCCTGAAAGGCGGCGGCATTTTCGTGCCCACGCCCAAGCGCTACAGCTTGGGCGATGAAATCTTCGTGATGCTGACCCTGCTGGACGACAAGGAACGCCTGCCGGTGGCCGGGCGCGTGGTCTGGGTCACGCCCGCCGGCGCGCAGGGCAACCGCACCGCCGGCATCGGCGTGCAGTTCAACGATTCGCCCGAAGGCGAAATGGTGCGCGGCAAGATCGAGACGCATCTGGCCGGCATGCTCAGCGGCGAAAAACCCACCTTCACGATGTGAGCGGCGTAACCGCCCGCAGCGGCGGTGCAGCCCGGCTGACGAACACGCATGATCGCCCGCGATCACAGCGCATATTGCTGAAAGAGCGGCTGCCGCACGGACTGGAATGCCGGTATTCCACATGATCCGCTCGTCCGCACCGCCGATCCGTTTCCTGTTGCCGCCTTCATCGGTTCTGACGGTGGCCTTGCTGTTGCTGGTACTGGCAGCAGGGGTGGCGCTGTGGCTTTCTGCCCTGCCGCGCTGGGTTTTGATGCTGCTGCCACTGTTTGCCGTGCTGGGCTGGCGCGGGCTGCGTCGTGGCCTGCCGCTGGAGCTGGTATTGCGCGGTGATGGCACTGCGGTGCAGCAGGATGTGAATGGAAATTCGCGGCCGGTCGAGCTGCTGGCGCTGCACGAGCGTGGTCCGCTCGGGGTGCTGGTTCTGGAAAGCGATGGCCGCCGAATACACCTGCCCTGGGCCGGCGACAGCCTGCCGCGAGCGCTGCGGCGTGATATCCGGCTCTGGTTGCGGCGACATGCCGCTACACTGCGCGACCCGGCAGGGCGCCGCTCCGCCGCTTCCTCCACTGGCATGACGGGTTCTGGATGATCAGACCGCTGGAACTGGCGATCGGGCTGCGCTACACCCGCGCCAAACGACGCAACCGCTTTATTTCCTTCATCTCGCTGGTGTCGATGCTGGGTATCGCGCTGGGTGTGGTGGCGCTGGTCGCGACGATCTCGGTGATGAACGGCTTCGAGACCGAATTGCGCAGCCGCATCCTGGGCATGGTGGCGCACGCCACGATCAGCGGCGCCGGCGAAGATCTGCGCGACTGGCCACGCGCGCTGGAGCTGGCGCAGTCCGATCCGCGCGTGCTGGGTGCAGCGCCCTATATCGAACGCGAATCGCTGATCACCGGCCTGCGCAGCCAGGGCGCGCTGTTGCGCGGCGTCGAGCCGGCGCTGGAACCGACGGTGTCCGAGCTGGGCGAAAAGATGAAGGCCGGCGCGCTGGATGACCTGACGCCCGGCGGTTTCGGCATCGTCATCGGCACCGAACTTGCGATGGTGCTGGGTGCGGACATCGGGGACGCGGTGACGGTGCTGGTGCCCGAGGCGCGCAGCACGCCGGTTGGCGTGGTACCGCAGATGAAACGCTTCACCGTGGTCGGCATTTTCGAAGCCGGCATGCAGGAATACGACATGCAGATGGCGATCATCCATCTGTCCGACGCGCAACGCCTGCTGCGCATGGGCGAAGGCGTGACCGGCGTGCGCCTGAAACTCACCGACATGTTCCAGGCCTGGCATGTGGCGCGCGATCTGGCCGACCGCATGGGTGATTTCTACCGGGTGCGAGACTGGGCGCGCGACCACACCAATTTCTTCCGCGCGATCCAGATGGAAAAGAGCGTGATGTTCGTGATCCTGTCGCTGATCGTCGCGGTGGCCGCGTTCAACCTGGTGTCCTCGCTGATCATGCTGGTGACCGACAAGCAGGCCGATATCGCGATCCTGCGCACGCTCGGCCTGTCGCCGGGTTCGGTGATGGCGGTGTTCGTGGTGCAGGGGGCGCTGATCGGCGTCATCGGGATCGTCGCCGGCGTCATCGGTGGCATCGTGCTGACGAAGAACCTCAACCACGTGATGCACTTCATCGAACGCATCCTCGGCTTCGAGCTGATGCCGGCCGATGTCTACTACATCAGCGGCGGCGTGCCGACCGAACTGCGCAGCGACAACCTGCTGGCGATCACCGCGATTGCGTTCGTGATGTGCATGCTGGCCACGCTGTACCCGGCCTGGCGTGCCTCGCGCACCGATCCTGCCGCGGCGCTGCGCTATGAATAAGAACCGGGAATCGGGAATGGGGAATCGGGAACCGGATCAGGCTGGGATCGTGCTCGCGTGCCACGGGCTTTCCAAGATCTATGCCGAAGGCGATCTGCGCACGCCGGTGTTCGATGGGCTGGAATTGCAGGTGGCGCGTGGCGAAACCGTCGCCATCGTCGGTGCCTCGGGTGCCGGCAAGAGCACGCTGCTGCATATCCTCGGCGGGCTGGACACGCCCACCAGCGGCCATGTGTTTGTGCAGGGCGAGGAAATGAGCCGGCTGTCCAATGCCGCGCGCGGCCGGCTGCGCAACCGCGCGCTGGGTTTCATCTACCAGTTCCATCACCTGCTGCCTGAGTTCACCGCGCTGGAAAACGTGATGATGCCGCTGCTGATCCGGCGCACTCCGCAGCATGAAGCCGCAGAAGCCGCCCGCGTGTTGCTGGAGCGCGTCGGCCTGGGCGCGCGGCTGGGGCACAAGCCGGGCGAGCTTTCCGGCGGTGAGCGCCAGCGCTGCGCGGTGGCCCGCGCCCTGGTCACGCGCCCGGCCTGCGTGCTCGGTGACGAACCGACCGGCAATCTCGATGAAAAAACCGCCGCGCAGGTCTACGCGCTGATGCTGGAACTGAACCGCGAAGCCGGCACCAGCTTCGTGCTCGTTACCCACGATCGCCGCCTGGCGCGCACCATGGACCGCGCACTGGAACTGGCCAACGGCCGCCTGCGGGAACTGGCGGCGGATGAGGTGTGATGCGCCAGCCGGGATTCCGGGCGAATTGTGAATAGGTCGGGGTGAGCGCAGCGAACCCCAACGCCGCAAGGGTGTTTGCGTGAGAGCGTGATTGCCGGTGCCGGGATTCCGCTATCGGGCATTGCTTTGCTCAGCCCGACCTATAGCAAGTCGGGACGTTCTGGGTGAAACGGATTGCCCGCATCGGCAAGGTGTCCGACGATGCAGGCATGACCCCACGTCTTGATCTCATCTTCGGCATCGGTCTGTGTGCCGGTGCTGTGGCCGCGATGGCGCTGCCGCAGGCGTTGCCGGGATGGCTGTGCTGGGGCGCGGTGGCGCTGGGCATCGTGCTGCTGCTGTGGCGTCCGCGCTGGCGCTTGCCGGCTGGCGTGGGCATCGGCTTGGGCTGGGCGGTGCTGGTAGCAGTCGGGGTGATGGATGCGCGCCTGCCGCCGGAGCTGGAGGGCGAGGATCTGGTTATCGAGGGCCGGGTGCGCGATCTGCCGGAAGCCGCGCCGGGGCAGCTGCGTTTCCAGTTCGTGGTCACGCGCGGCGAGGGTGCCGCGCAGGTGCTGGAAGGGGCACGCCTGCGGTTGGGTTGGTATCGCAGCGAAATCGTTCCGGCACCGGGCAGCCACTGGCGGCTGGCGGTGCGGCTCAAGCGTCCGCGTGGCAGCCTGAATCCGGGCGGTTTCGATTACGAGCGTTATGCGCTGGATTACCGCATCGCGGCGATCGGCTATGTGCGCGATGGCGATGACAACCGCGAACTTTCGCCCGGCGGCGGTATTGACCTACTGCGCTTGCGTATTTCCGATGCAATTGCGCAAGCGGTCGATGCGCCACGCGCGCGCTTCGTGCAGGCGCTGGCGGTGGGTGATGTGCGCGGGCTGGATGGCGATGACTGGCATGTGCTGCGTGCCACCGGCATCGCCCATCTGATCGCGATTTCCGGTCTGCATGTGGGCATGGTGGCCGGCTTTGGCGCGTTGCTGATACGGCTTGCGTACCGGCTGTTTCCTTCACTTGGCCTGCGCCTGCCATTGCCGCAGGCGGCGGCTTTTGCGGCGTTGCTGGCGGCGACTGGCTACACCGCGCTGGCCGGCTTCGCCTTGCCGACGGTGCGCACCCTGCTGATGATCGGCGCGGCCCTGCTGGCGGTGTTGTGGCGGCGTCGTTTCGATCCGGTGCAGGCCTTTGCGCTGGCCTTGATCGTGGTGCTGCTGGTCGATCCGCTGGCGGTGCTCAATGCCGGATTCTGGCTGTCGTTCCTCGGCGTGGCCTGGCTGTTGTGGTGCCTGCCGCGCGCATTGGTCGAAGTCAGGTGGTGGCGCAGTCTGGTGTCGGCGCAGGGCGTGATGACGCTGGGGCTGTTGCCGCTGACGGTGTGGTTCTTCGGTCAGGCGTCGGTGGCAGGGCCGCTCTGCAATCTGCTGGCGGTGCCGGGGGTGAGCCTGGGGGTGGTGCCGGTGGCGCTGGCCGGGACACTGCTGGAACTGGTGCATGCGGGTGCCGGTGCCTGGCTGTTCCAGCTGTCGGCCTGGCTGATGCAGGCGTTGTGGGCGCTGTTGGATCCGGTCGCGGGCCTGCATGGCTCGCTGGTCTACCTGCCCGAACCCGGCCCGCTGGCGTTTGCGCTGGCTTTGGCCGGTGCGTTCTGGCTGCTGCTGCCACGCGGCATGCCGGGCAAGCCGCTGGCGTTGCTGCTGTTCGCGCCCTTGCTGTTCCCGGCGCTGCCACGTCCGGCGCCGGGGCAGGTGATGGTCAGCGTGCTGGATGTCGGGCAGGGGCTCTCGGTGTTGTTGCGCACCGCCGATCACACGGTACTGTACGACGCCGGCCCGGCCTTTCCCGGCGGCCTGGACATGGGCGAAGCGGCGGTGGTGCCGGCCCTGCGCGCGCTGGGCGTGACGCGGCTGAATCTGTTGATCGTCAGTCACGATGACAACGACCACAGCGGTGGTGTGGATGCGGTCAAGCGGGCCTATGCGCCGGAACAGGTGGTGGTGATGCGCGGCCAGCCGCAGCAAGGTGAGCGCTCGTGCGAGGCCGGCATGGCGTGGGAGCTGGATGGCCTGCAACTGCGGATACTGCATCCGCCCGAGCACTTCCCGTATCTGGGCAACGACAGTTCCTGCGTGCTGCGGCTGGAGGCCGATGGGCGCGGCCTGCTGTTGCTGCCCGGCGATATCGGCCAGCTGATCGAGCAGCGCCTGATGCGCGAACAACCATCCGCGCTGCCGGCGCAGGTGCTGGTGATGCCGCACCACGGCAGCCGGACCTCGTCATCGGAAGCCTTCATCGATGCGGTGGCACCGCAGCGCGCGCTGATCGGTGTCGGTCACCGCAACCGCTTCGGCCTGCCGCGCGAGGATGTGCTGGCGCGCTATATCGAACGTGGCATCGCGCTCGACGACACCGCGCGGCACGGTGCCATTCACCTGCTGCTCGATGCCGATGCCGATGCCGATGTTCCGGCGGTGCCGCGCTACGAGCGTCTGGCGCGGCCGCGGTTGTGGCGTGAACTCAGCCCGTCAACGACGCCAGCGGGCCGAAATAAATGAGATGCCAATAGGCGTCGGTTTCGGCCAGAACCGTCAGGTTGCTGGAATCGGGCGCGTCGATCCGCAGTTCGCAGCGCCAGCCGCAGTTGGCGAAATCCGGTCGCCCGAAGGCTTCGGCCACGTCCGGCCGGGGAATGCCGGTGCTGATCTGGAATTCATTGCCGCCCAGCGCGATCCGGACATGGTTCAACGGATGGCTCTCATCGAAGGACACGGCCCAGCCTTCCAGCGTGAGTTTGCCGTGCGTATCGGCCTTGCGGACATCCAGCCAGCCCCATGCCCCGCGCACGAGCTTGTTCTTGATTGATGGCAGATCGAGGGACGCATCGCCGCTCACCAGATAAAGATCCTGTTCGTGCGCAAGGCAGCGTTCCAGCCGCACACAGGTCAGATCCTGGCGGTAACGCCGCACCAGCTGTTCGACGTAATTGCCGCTGACATGCGTGGTGCCGTAGCTGTCCGCATCCAGTGGCGTGACCTCGCTTTCACCCACGAACTGGAGCCCGTCGGTGTCCGGCACGGCATCGCCCATCGGCTTGGTGCTGAAACACAGCACGCCGGTGGGCGTCAGCATCGACAGCAGTTTCTCCAGCCACGGTGCGAAAAGTTCGGCCGGCAGATGCGAAAACAGCGACGCGACCCAGATCAGGTCGAAATCGCCTTCATGCTTGAAGTCGGACGGGTGCGTGGTGGAGGCGATGGTGTCGATGCCGAGTTCGCGCTCGATGAAGTCCAGCGCATCGGGCTGGATTTCCGAGGCGTGAAGCTCGATGTTTTCCAGGCCCGCCGTCATGAAACGCAGGCCACGGGCATGGCCGCAGGCGAAATCCAGGACGCGTAGGGTTTCCTTTCCTTTGCGTGTCAGACGGATGATCTGGCTCAACAGCGCGTGCTGCTGGATGCCGATCGAATGGTATTGCGCCAGCGCGGCCCCGGCATTCCGGTGCTCGGCGACCGAATGCAGCAGCATCTGGTCGTTGGGATCGATGGTGGTGACCACGGGCGCGTCCGGGGCTCCGGCATGCCGGCGCAATGGTGGGCGATACGCGAAACCAGTTCGGAAAACCCGCTGCTTTCAGACAGCAGGCGGGTCTGGTTGAAGAGCTCGTTTACGTGCGTGTCATCCATGTTCGAATCGATCCTTCAGGAGTTGAAACCGTGGTGGCCACCGTTCCTGTACGGGGGTGACCGGGACGTGCGGCTGTTGTCGGGCGACCGCATTCCGGTGTCGAGTGTGGGGCCGGGACGAGCTTACAACGAGCGCCGCACCTGCCTGCCCCAGTCTTCCAGCGCATCGAGGATGCGGTGCGCGTCGGGGCCGGCATCGGGTGTGGTGCGCAGCTGAGCGATTTCGGCGAAATAGGTGTCGAAATCGTATTCGGACAGTTCGGTGCCGCTGGCAAGACGTTCGCGGCGATGCTGCTGCCAGCGGGCGTGGTCGTCGGCCGGCAGGGCGTCGGGCCAGTTGCGGGCGCGGAAGCGGAAAGCCAGCTCTTCGTAGCGCGGATCGTTGAAGCCGAACTGCCCGCCGGCGGGCGCCTGTTCCCGCTGCCGTCGCACCTGGCCGAACAGGCGTTTGTCGTGGTGGTCCGGAAAGCCGGCGTAGATCGCCAGATCCGGGTCAAGATCGGCATCGTCCGGGCGTGGTTGGCCGAAGACCTGGCGCACTTTTTCCGCCAGCCCGGCGGTGTCGCGCAGGCGCTGGGCGTGGGCCAGTTCGCGTTCCAGATCGATGCCGAACACGGTTTGCTGTTCCGGGCTCAGGTGGCGCAGTTCGATCAGGATCGGTGCGCGGTTCAGATGCACCTGTTTCAGGCCGATGCGGGTCACGCCTTCGGGCAGATCGGCGCGCGGGGTGTAGAGACGGTCGAGGATGTCTTCGGCCGGCAGTTCGATCAGCGGCGTGGGGTCGTCGGCCAGGTCGCAGACGATGATCTGGTTGGAAATCTGCGGGTGCGGGCACAGCGGCAGCACCAGTCTTCCGCAGCCCTGCGCGGCCGGATAGCGCTGCGAGATATGCAGCACCGGTGTCATGTTGGCGTAGTCGAGCAGGGCGGCGGCGCGGCGTTTGTCGCGCAGATCCAGCGCGTAGTCGAACAGCTTGGGCTGGGTCTGGCGCAGCAGGCGTGCCAGCGCGATCGTGGCTTCCACATCGGACAGCGCATCGTGCGCGCGGCTGTGGACCAGACCGTTGGCGCCGGCCAGCTGTTCGAGCTTGAAGCCGGGCGCGCCGTCGTCGCGCAGCGGCCAGACGATGCCGCCCGGACGCAGCGCGCGCGCCATGCGCACCGCATCGATCAGATCCCAGCGCGAGTTGCCGTTGCGCCATTCGCGTTCGTAGGGATCGAGGAAGTTGCGGTAGAACAGGTTGCGGATGAATTCGTCGTCGAAGCGGTAGCTGTTGTAGCCCGCCACGCAGGTGTCCGGGCGGCACATTTCATCAAAGATGCGGGCGGCGAATTCGGCTTCCGGCAGCCCTTCGGCCTGCGCCTGCTGCGGGGTGATGCCGGTGATCAGGCAGGCACCGGGCGAGGGCAGCAGATCGTCGGCGGGGCGGCAGAAGAACATCTGCGGTTCTTCCACCGGTTCTAGATTTTCATCGGTGCGTTGCGCGCCGAACTGCGCGATACGGCTGCGGCGCGCGTCACGGCCGAAGGTTTCCAGGTCGTACCAGAGGAAGTGCCGGGACATCGTGCAGCAGACTCAGCCGCCGCGCGCGGCATCGAGCCGGATCACGTTGTCGGTGACGGGAAGATCGGTGCTGTCGGGTCCGGCCTGGGCCGCCACCGCAGGCGTGCTTGCCGGGCGCGCGGCCGGTGCTGCGGGTACCGCCGGCAGCTGGCCGGTGATGCGCGCGGTGGCCGGGCCCTGGGCCAGCAGTTGCAGGCGCGGGTAGCCGATGGCGAAGCCCTGGGCAAAATCCACGCCGCATTCGTGCAGCACACGCAGCGTTTCCAGATTCTCGACCCATTCGGCCACGGTGCGCTTGCCGGTGGTCTCGGCAATGCTGGCCAGCGCCGCGACCACGGTGCGGTCGAGCGGATCATCCGGCAGACCCTGCACGATGCTGCCGTCGATCTTGAGGAAATCGGCATCCAGCTGGCGCAGATAGGCGAAGGTGGAGAAGCCGGTACCGAAATCATCGATCGCGATATGGCAGCCGAGCATGCGCAGGCGCTTCAGCAGCGCGCGTACACCGACGATGTCTTCCAGCGTGCGCGATTCGGTGATCTCGAAGATCAGTGCGGCCGGATCGACGTTGTGCAGCACCAGGCAATCGGTGACGAAATCCACCAGCGAATCGTCCGCCAGACTGTCGGCCGACAGGTTGATCGTCAGCGACAGCATGCGGTGGTAGTTGCGTACCTCGTGCAATGCGCCGATCGCGCGGCGGATCACCCAGCGGTCGATGTCGGCCATCAGGCCGAAGCGTTCGGCGGCCGGCAGGAACACCGATGGCAGGATCAGGTCACCATCGTTGCCCTGCAGGCGCAGCAGCGCCTCGAAGATCATTGGCTCGTCCGGGTTGCGCAGGAACTGGCGCTGCCACAGCTCGGAAGGCGGGTGCTGGCCGGTTTCGTTCTCGATGCCGCGCAACGGCACAATCGGCTGGAACACCAGTTCGAAGCGGTCCTGCACCAGCGCGTCCTGCAGGCGCGTGGACCAGCCCAGTTCCTCGGTCATCGTGGCCAGGTCGTCGCGCTCGGGGTTGTAGACGTGGCAACGCGCACGGCCGGCGTTCTTGGACTGGTAGCAGGCCAGATCGGCCTGTGCCATCGCCGCCTCGGGCGAGGTGGTGAGGCTGTCGATCGCGGTGGCGCCGATCGACAACGTGATGCGGTAGGCCTTGCCGGCGTGGGTGAACGGCGCGTTGCTGATCGCGGTGCGGATGCTGTCGGCCAGCGGCGCGATGTCTTCGGCCGGCACGTTGCGCAGCAGGATCGCGTATTCGTCGCCGCCCATGCGCGCGATCTGGTCGCCGGGGCGCAGCTGCGAGCGGATGCGTTTGCTGACTTCGATCAGCAGCTCGTCGCCGGCGCCATGGCCGGCGGTGTCGTTGATGTATTTGAAGCGGTCCAGATCGACGAACAGCAGCGCGGCGGTTTCGTTGTTCTGGCGCAGGCGTTGCAGTTCCAGATCCAGCTGGCGCTCGAACCAGGCGCGGTTGTGCAGTTGCGTCAGGCTGTCGTGCTCGGCCTGCCAGCGCAGCTGTTCCTCCAGCTTGCGCTGCGCGGAGACATCGCGGAAGGCGACGACCGAACCGCGCCGGGTGCCATCCACATGCAGCGGATAGACCGTGCCCTCAACCGGGATCGGCAGGCGCGAGGCCGTCCAGAACACCGATTGCCAGTGCGGCAGGATCTCGCCGTTGCGGTAGGACAGCGACAGCTCGCCGGGCAGCTCCGGATTCCATTCGCCGCTGGCGCCGGGATGGATGGCTTCGGCGGCCTGTCTGCCGATCAGCAGGCTGGCATCGGGATAGCCCAGGATCTGCACCGCAGCCGGATTCACGAACAGGATCGTGCCATCGGCCTCGACCCCGAACACGCCATCGCCCACCGCCGCCAGGATGCCTTCCAGGCGGCGGCGTTCGGCATCGATGGCCTTGCGGTCGTGCACGGTGCGCGCGAGCGAGGCCAGGCGCGCCAGGAACAGATCCCTGGTTTCACTCTTGAATAGGCATTCCACCGCACCGGAGGCCAGTGATTCGACGATGACCTCGTCCGAATAGGTGCCGGTGATGATCGCCGCCAGGATGTGCCGGGTTTGTGGATGGCGGCGCAGCGCGGCGATCAGCGCGGTGCCGTTGCGGCCGGGCATGAAGTAATCGACGATCGCGATGTCGAACGGCCGCGCCAGCGCCAGCTTCAGGCCGTCCTCGGCGCTGGAGGCGGTTTCCACCTGATAGCCGTGGCGTTGCATCAGGCGGGTGAAGGCGGTCAGCACGGTGGGCGAGTCGTCCACCAGCAGCACGCGCTGCGGGCCGCGTGGCGGCTCGGACGGTGCCGCCGGCAGGATCTGCTGGGTGCCGGCGTGTTCGATCTGCTGCGCGACCTGGGTGTATTCGCTCCACATCAGCAGCGAGGTGCGCAGGCGCGACATGCGCCACTGCGCGATGGCGTCGCTGCCGACATCGGTCAGCAGCACCACCGGCACGTGCTGCCAGCGCTCTTCGTGCAGCAATTGGCGCAGGTCACGGTCGGCGGCTTCGAGTTTTTCCGGCCAGCCCAGCACCACGGCCTCGATCGGCACGGCGCGGTTCTGCGCCTGCGACAGCACCCGATGGCTGTCCTGCGCCGAGGCCGGCGCGATCACGTCCCAGCCGCGCTGGCCCAGCAGCATCGCCAGCGCGCGCCGCCGCGTGGGCGAGGCTTCCGCCACCAATACCGATTTCATGCCGCTGCCATCGCTGGATGTCCCCCGTTCTCTGCTGCCCGGCATCGATATTCCCTGACATTCCCTTGTGGCAAGGAAGGTGTGGATGCGGTGTTACAGCAGGCGCTTGAGCATACCCCAGCCGGCCAGATAGACGCCGGCGACCGTGCCCAGGTTGGTCAGGAAGAAGTTGACGAACACGCGCGCCACGCGATTCTTCCACCAGCCAGACAGGCTGCCGACATCATCGCGCAATCGTGAAAAATCCGCGACCGTCGGGCGCCGCAGCCACGCTTCCGTCCAAGCGCTGGCCATGCCCGAGGACAAGGCTGGGTGGAAGGGCGTGAGCGGCGACACCACGAAGGCGGTGATCAGGCTGAGCGGGTGGCCGCCGGCCAGCAGGCAGCCGATCAGACCGCCGATGCCGGTGAACAGCACCCAGCGCAACACGAATTCGGTGCCGACATCGGCGCCCTGCCAGAAACCCCAGGCGAATCCGCCCAGCAGGAAGATCGTCAGCGCCGCGCCGAACCACGCGCCCCAGGGCTTGGGCGGCGGCACCACGCTGAGCGCGGCGGTTTCCACTTCCGGCGCGGTGTCATCTTCTTCCAGATAACGCGCCAACCCGGCCAGATGGCCGGCGCCGACCACGGCCAGCACGCGCAGGCCCGGGCGCGCGTCGGACTCGGCCCGCAGGCGCGCGGCCATGTAGCGGTCGCGTTCGTCGATCAGGGCTTTGAACAGGGTTTCATCGCGGCTGGCGAACTCGTGGAAGCTGCTTTCCAGAATGTCGCCCTGCTTGAGCCGCTCGATTTCGGCCTCGTCCACGTCGTCCTTGATGATCAGGCTCATCGCCAGCCCGCTCATCAGCGTCATCCGGCGCCAGAAGCCGACCGAGGCCGAAGTGCGGCGCAAGGTGACGCCGACATCGCGGTCGATGCGCCAGACCGGCAGCTCCCGGCCCTGCGCCTGTTCGATCGCGGCGCGCATTTCCGCACCTGGTTCCACGCCCAGCTGCTCGGCCAGACGGCGCTGATAGGCCGACAGCGCCAGGTTCGCCGCGACCAGACCGATCTTGCCCTGTCGGATGACTTGGAAGACATCCAGCTGCGCCATCGATTCGGGCGCGGTCATGGCCTGGTAGCGCGGTTCGCACAGCTCGACTGCAACCGCGTCGAACTCGCGCTGCTGGATCAGCGCGATCACCGCTTCGATGCTGGCGCGCGAAACATGCGCGGTGCCCAGCAGGGTGTAGTGCACGCCATCGCGTTCCAGTTCGATGATCGGCTGGCCGTCGAGCGGGTCCAGTGCCGCCGATGAATCCATGCCGGAACGGGTGGCTGCGGTGGTGTCGGAGGTGTTGTCGTCAGGAGCGTCGGGCAGGGAAGTCATCAACAATCTCAATCGCGGTAGCGGCGCAGCAGGTCGCCGTAGGCATCGATGCGGCGGTCGCGCAGGAACGGCCACCAGCGGCGCACATTTTCGCTGCGGGCAAGGTCGATATCGCACACCAGTAGTTCGGCGCTGGTGCCGGCCTGCGCGAGGAATTCACCTTGCGGCCCAAGCACATGGCTGTGACCCCAGAAGTCGATGCCCGCCGCGCCGAGGGGCGAGGGTTCGTGCCCGATGCGGTTGCAGCTGAGCACCGGCAGGCCATTGGCTACGGCGTGGCCGCGATGGCTGAGGATCCAGGCATCGCGCTGGCGGTCTTTTTCGGCCTGGTCGTCGTTCGGATCCCAGCCGATGGCGGTCGGGTACAGCAGCAGTTCGGCACCGGCCAGCGCCATCAGGCGCGCGGCTTCCGGATACCACTGGTCCCAGCACACCAGCAGGCCGAGGCGGCCGACGCTGGTGTCGATGGGTTCAAAACCCAGATCGCCGGGGGTGAAATAGAACTTTTCGTAGAAGCCCGGATCGTCCGGGATATGCATCTTGCGGTACTTGCCGGCCAGCGTACCGTCGCTTTCCAGCACCACGGCGGTGTTGTGGTAAAGGCCGGCGGCGCGGCGCTCGAACAGCGAGGCCACGATCACCACGCCATGCTTTTTCGCCAGCGCACCAAGACGCTCGGTGCTGGGGCCGGGGATCGGTTCGGCCAAGTCGAATTCATCGACCGATTCGTGCTGACAGAAATACGGTCCGTTGTGCAGTTCCTGCAACAGCACCAGTTTGGCGCCGGCCTGCGCCGCCTGTGCGACACGGGATTCGACCAGGGTCAGGTTGGCGTTGGCGTCGCCCTGGTTGCTTTCCTGCACCAGGGCCACGCGCAGCGTGCGGGAATCAGACATCGGCAAGGGCTCCTTCCGGGATTTGCATGGTCAGACAATGGAGGCTGCCGTTCTGCCAGATCAACGGCCGGCACGGCACCTGGATGATCTGGCGGCCGGGAAAGGCGTTCGCAAGTACCGCTGCGGCGCGCTCGTCGGCCGGGTCGCCGTAGGCCGGCATCAGCACCGCGCCGTTGATGATCAGGAAGTTGGCGTACGAGGCGGCGAGGCGGCGGCCTTCATCCAGCACCGGTTGCGGCCACGGCAGCGGGAACAGCCGGTAGGGCTGGCCTTCATCCGTGCGCAGCGCGGCGATTTCATCGGCCATCGCGCCCAGTTCGGCGTAGTGCGAATCGGCCGGATCGTCGCAGCTCTGGAACACGATGGCGTCATTCGGTGCCAGCCGCGCGAGGGTGTCGATATGGGCGTCGGTGTCGTCGCCTTCCAGATAACCGTGTTCCAGCCAGAGCACGCGTTGCTGGCGCAGCGAATCGCGCAGCACGGTGGTGACGTGCTCACGCGCGTCATCGCCGTGGCGTTCGGCCAGGCAGCGCCATGTGCTGAGCAGGGTGCCGCGGCCGTCGGTTTCGATCGCGCCGCCTTCCAGCGCGAAGTCGATGCGCTGCACCGCGTCGGCGCGCAGCACGCCGCGTTCGGCCAGACCGGCGATCAGCGCATCGTCACGGCCAGCTTCGAACTTGCCGCCCCAGCCAGTGAACCGGAAATCCAGGAAGTGCGCCGCGCCGGTGTCATCGAGCAGCGTGATCGGGCCGGAATCGCGCAGCCAGGTGTCGTCGTAGTCGATCCGGATGAAGCGGATCGCAGTGATGTCGGCGTCGGCCTGGGTCAGCAATTCGCGCGCGCGCTGTTCGACCTGTTCCCCGGCCACGCACAGCAATACCGGCTGGAAGCGGGTGATCGCGCCGACCAGCGCCAAGTACGTGGTTTCGACCTGTGCCAGACGCTGCGCCCAGTCGGTGCCGGCGTGCGGCCAGGCCAGCAGGATCGCGGCCTGCGGTTCCCATTCGGCAGGAAAACGCCAATGCGGCATGAAATGCTCCAGATGAAAACGAAACAGCCACGGATGCACAGGCATCCGTGGCCGGAAAGGGTCCGCGCTGGGCGGGTCCGGCAAGCGCTCGGCGCCAGCCGGACATGATACTTATTCGACCGGCTTGGGTCCGATCTCGCGCGGCGAGGCCTGGCGCGCGACCACATCAATCACATGCGAGCGCTCGAAGTAGACGGTGTAGTCCGGGTAGACCCAGCGGTGGATTACCGGCCACTGTGGCTGCTGGCCGCCGCGCGGTTCCAGTTTCTGCGTCGGCGCACCGAAGCGGGCTTCGACCTGCGCCATCGTGGTGCCGCGTGTTGGTGCGTTGTCCAGGGACTTGCTGGCTTTGGCCCGGTCCACCAGCAGGGTGTCGGCACGTTGCGCCTGTGCCGGCAGCGCCAGACAGGTTGCAAGCAGGGCAAGGGCGGTAAGAACAAGCAGCGTGCGCTTCATGGTGAACTCCGGTTCGCAGATCGGGACTGGGGGCGTCGCTGTCACATTATGTCGCAATTCGCGCCGGGTGAAAGCCGCCACTGTTCTTCCGTTCCGGCGCAGCAATGAAAAAGGCCGCAATCTGCGGCCCTTTCGGAGCGACCCGCCTTGCGGCGGACGCGTGCGATCTCAGCGCTGACGCGCCTTGAAGCGCGGATTGCTCTTGCAGATCACAAAGACCTTGCCACGGCGACGGACGACCTTGCAGTCGCGGTGCCGGGACTTGGCCGACTTCAGCGAAGACAGCACTTTCATGACGAAACCCTCGGGGACAAGCAACAAAGACCGCCAATTGTAACGGCATCTGGCGCCGCCGGCAATGGGATACACTGCCGGCTTTACCCGGAGTTGTGCGTCATGGCCCTTTATCACTGGATCAAGACCTTCCACATCGTCTTCATCATCGCGTTCATGGCGGCGGTGTTCTATCTGCCGCGCATCCTGGTCAACCTCGGCGAGGCCGGCAACCAGGCGCCGGTGCGCGAGCGTCTGGTGCTGATGGGACGGCGGCTGTACCGCTTCGGGCATGTGATGTTCGGCCTGTCCCTCATCCTCGGGCTGGTGCTGTGGCTGGGCTACCGGGTGCTGCCGGATTTCCCCACGATGGTGGCGATGGGCACGGGCTGGATGCACGCCAAGCTGGCGCTGGTGGTGGCGGTATTCGTCTATTACATCGTCTGCGGCCGGCGCCTGAAATCCATCGGTGCCGGCGGCGCATTGCCGCGCCCGGGCGCGATGCGGATCATCAACGAACTGCCGGTGCTGGCGCTGGTGGCGATTGTCTGGCTGGTGCTGGCCAAGCCGTTCTGAGCCGGCAGCATGACGAGATGGGCCGGGGCGTGTACATCGGCATGCCCCGGCCCGCTCTGGTTTTGCAGCCAGCGGCTTGACCGGCTATTGCGCGCTATCGGTCCGCAACCTGACCGGCAGCGGCACATTGCACAGTTCGATCCGCCCGACCGGATCCACGAACCATTCCTCATGCCGCTCGCGCCGTGCCTGCACCAGGCGCTGGAAGGCGGGCGTGTCGGTGCGGAAGACTTCGATCGGCAGGCGCTCGGCGGCCGGGATTTCCGAGGCCAGGGTGATGGCAGTGATCGGCACGTGGTGCGCCGCATCGGCGTGGAAGCCCATCGGCGCCGGGCCGCGCGGCAATGCGGAAAGCAGTTCCATGCCGGAAAGTACGCGCCCGACCGGCGTGATGTTGCGGTCCAGATGGCGCGGGGCGTGGCCGATCACCACATACAGTTCCGCGCCGCTGCTGCTGTCGGCGGCATTGTCGCGGCCGGCGCCGACGGTGCCGTAGCAATGCGCAAGCCAGGTTGCGCCACGCTGCGGATCGTGCCCGACCGGAAAGCCTTCGACGAAGCCGACCCGTTCGGCGTAGGCATCGCGGCTGTCGATCAGGGCAAGGTCGGGCAGGGTGCCGGTGTGTTCGAATTCGGCCGGAAGGCGGGCTTTGGCGGAGCCCAGCGGCTTGCGCGTGACGGCATCGCCGGCGCCTGGATCGGCCCATTGCACGACGTAGTTGTCCTGCACCCGCACGATGGCCAGCCCGTTCCAGTAGCCCTCGCGCGCCAGGGTGCGGATATTGGCCGTGTGTTCGGGCGCGAAGCGCGGCGCCAGTTCGATCACCACGCGCCCGCCGGGCAGGTCCATATACAAGGTGTCTTCCGCCTTCGGCTGGCGCCAGTCGGCGGCGGTGGATTCGGCCAGCACCTGGGCCATAGTTGGTGCGGCGGGCGGGGTGTCGTCGGCGCTGGCGGCGCTGGCGGTGACGAGCAGCAGCGCGGGCAGGATTATGGAAAGGCGCATCGGCGGGGTTCTCCTTGTTGTTGTGTTCTTTGGGGTGCGTGGGCGGCGACTCATTCGAACATCGGCTCACGCATCGCGGCCAGTTGTTCCTGCATCTGCACCAGCACATCCTCCCAGTGGCGCGCTTCGGCAAACCACGGGAATGCGCGCGGGAAGGCCGGATCGCTCCAGCGCCGTGCGATCCAGGCGTGGTAATGCAGCAGGCGGAGGCTGCGCAAAGCTTCGATCAGGTGGCGCTCGTGCCAGGGCGCGTCGCGGAACTCGTCGTAGCCTTCCAGCAGCCGTTCCAGTTGCCATTGCTGCTCGGCGGCGCTGCCGGACAGGAACATCCAGAGATCCTGGATCGCCGGGCCGCCGAAGCAGTCGTCCAGATCGACGAAATGCGCCACTCCGTCGCGCCACAGGATGTTGCCCGGGTGGCAGTCGCCGTGCAGGCGCAGGGACGTGATCGGGCCGTGACGTTCGAACACCGCGTCGATTTCCGCCAGCAGTGCGTGGCCCGCGCGCAGGATGTTTTCGCGCACGCTGTCCGGCAGCCAGCCTGAAGCAGCCAGGAAACGCAGCGGCTCGTGCCCGAAACGTTCGCTGTCCAGTTGCGGGCGATGGTGGAAGCGCTGGCGCGCGCCGACCACATGCAATCGTGCCAGGGTGCGGCCCAGTTGCCGCAGGGTGTCATCGCTGGACAGCTCCGGTGCGCGGCCGCCCTGGCAGGGGAACAGCGCGAAGCGGAAGCCCTGCCAACGGAAAAGGCTTTGCCCGTCATGCAGCAATGGCGCCACCACGGAAAGATCCGCGCCGGCCAGTTCCTGCGTGAAATGGTGTTCCTCTTGAATGGCTGCATCGCTCCAGCGGCCCGGGCGATAGAACTTGGCCACCAGCGGCGCCGCATCCTCGATGCCGACCCGGTAAACCCGGTTTTCGTAACTGTTCAGCGGCAGGATGTGGCCATCGCAGTCATGGCCGAGCGACTGCACCGCATCGATGACCGTGTCCGGACCCAGCTGTGCATAAGGGATTTCAGGGCTTTCGGACATGCATGCGCGCTCGTCGGGGTGGTCAAGCAAAGCTGAAACGGTATCCGCTTACAAGCACGACGGTATCCGGCCCATGTCTAAGCCGGCAGACTCTCCACCTTCGCATGGCTTGCAATCGCGGTGATGTCAGCCTAGAATGCCTGTCTCGCTGCTGCGGGGTGGAGCAGTCTGGCAGCTCGTCGGGCTCATAACCCGAAGGTCGCAGGTTCAAATCCTGCCCCCGCTACCAGTTCGGTAATGTGATGAGCCTCTGCGGAGGCTCTTCACATTTTCTGGACCCAGGAAAGCCCGTTCACGGGTTTTCACAGAAGTCCGCGGCAACGCGGCTTCCATGAATCCGGACTGGAATCAAAATGGGGCCTTGTGCCCCTTTTTTTTGTTCGGCACCCAGGTGCCGGGTCTTTGAGTGCATTGCATGTCGCAGATCGAAAACCAGATCGAAGCCCTGCTGGCCCCGGCCGTGAATGCGCTGGAGCTGGAACTGCTGGGCATCGAATTCAATGCCGGCAGCGGCAATGCCGTGCTGCGCCTGTATATCGATGTGGACGGCCGCGCGGTGACGCTGGAAGACTGCGAGGCGGTCAGCCGCGAGGTCAGCGCGCTGCTGGATGTGAACGACCCGATCGACAGCCACTACACGCTGGAAGTGTCTTCGCCGGGCCTTGATCGGCCATTGTTCAAGCCGGAGCATTTCGCCCGTTTCATCGGCGAGCAGGCCAAGGTCACGCTGGAGTTTCCGCAGGACGGGCGGCGCCGTTTCCAGGGGCGTATCCTTGCCGTGGCCGATGCCCGCGTGACGCTGGAGCAGGACGGTCAGCCGGTTGAGCTGGCCTGCGAGGCGATCCAGAAAGCACGACTGGTGCCGGTCTTCGAAAAGCCGGCCAAGCCCGGGCGCGCTGCGGCCGCCGCTGGCTCAAACAAACGCGGTGCCTGATCGGCCACCCCGAATTTTCCGTCAACTCTACGGGGCCGCAGTCGGCCCGCCGGAGCGGTGCAGATGAGCAAGGAATTGTTGAACGTCATTGAGGCCGTGGCGCACGAGAAAGGCGTTGCGCGCCAGGTCATCGTCGAGGCGATGGAGGCCGCGCTCGCGTCCGCCGCCAAGAAGCGCTATCCGGACGAAGAAGTGACGATGCGGGTCAAGATCGATCCGCGCAGTGGCGAATACGAAACCTTCCGCCGCTGGGAAATCGTGGCCGACGATGTGGTGATGGAATCGCCCTCGCGTCAGATCCGCCTGATGGATGCGCTCGATGTGCGCGCCGATGCGCAGGTCGAGGAATTCATCGAAGAACAGGTCGAAAACGCCGAGTTCGGCCGCATCGCCGCACAGGCCGCCAAGCAGGTGATCGTGCAGCGCGTGCGCGAGGCCGAGCGCGCCCAGGTGGTGGAAGCCTATGCCGACCGCGTCGGTGAGCTGCTGACCGGCGTGGTCAAGCGGGTCGAGCGCGGCAGCGTGTTCATCGATCTGGGCGACAACGCCGAAGCCTATATCAGCAAGGACAAGGCGATCCCGCGCGACACCATGCGCGCCGGTGACCGTGTTCGCGGCTATCTGGCCGAGGTGCGTTCGGAAGTGCGCGGCCCGCAGCTGTTCATGTCGCGCACCGCGCCGGAATTCATGATCGAACTGTTCAAGCTCGAAGTGCCGGAAGTCGGCCAGGGCCTGGTCGAGATCAAGGCGGCTGCACGTGATCCGGGCGACCGCGCCAAGATCGCGGTGCTGGCGCACGACAGCCGCACCGATCCCATCGGCGCCTGCATCGGCATGCGCGGTTCGCGCGTGCAGGCGGTCAGCAACGAACTCAACGGTGAGCGCATCGACATCGTGCTGTGGTCCGACAACCCGGCCCAGTTCGTTATCAATGCGATGGCACCGGCCGAAGTGCAGTCGATCATCGTGGACGAGGAAAAGCACTCGATGGACATCGCCGTGGCCGAGGACAAGCTCGCCCAAGCCATCGGGCGCGGTGGCCAGAACGTGCGTCTGGCCAGCAAGCTGACCGGCTGGCAGCTCAACGTGATGACCCAGGACCAGGTCACCGCCAAGAGCGAGGCCGAACAGGCCGTGGCGCGTCAGGTCTTCATCGACAAGCTGGAAGTGGATCAGGAAATCGCCGGGATTCTGGTGGTGGAAGGCTTCTCCACGGTCGAGGAGATCGCCTACGTGCCGGCCGCCGAATTGCTGGCGATCGAGGGCTTCGACGAGGACATCGTCGAGGAACTGCGCGCCCGGGCCCGCGATGCGCTGCTGCATGAAGCGCTGGCGGTCGAGGAGGAACTGGCCGGCAACCAGCCGGCCGAGGATCTGCTCGCACTGGAGGGCATCACCGAAGAGCTCGCCTACGAACTGGCACGTCGCGGCATCGTCACACGTGATGATCTGGCCGACATGGCCGTTGATGAAATCCTCGATGTCGAAGGTCTCGACGAAGAGTCCGCCGCCGCGCTGATCATGCAGGCACGCAAGCACTGGTTCGAGTGAACGCGCGCAGATCGCGCCGCTCACCGATAATTCACGCGCCCGCAGCGCTGCTGCGCGGGCCAAAGCCATAGGAAGTCGCATGTCTGAAGTCACCGTACGATCCCTCGCCAAGTTGGTCGGCACCCCGGTCGACAGGCTGCTGGAGCAGCTGGCGGAGGCCGGCATGAGCTTCAACAGCCCCGATCAGGTGGTCACCCCCACCGAGAAGATGAAGCTGCTCGGCTTTCTGCGCCGCGCCCAGGGCAAGGCCGATCCGGCCACCGACGCGGCCGCACCGCGTCAGATCACGCTCAAGCGCCGCAAGATCGAGGAGCTGACCGTGCCCGCCGGCAAGGGCAAGACCACGGTCAACGTCGAGGTCCGGCAGAAGCGCACCTACGTCAAGCGCGCCGAAATCGAAGCGCCGGTCGACGAGGAGCGTGAAGAGGCGCAGCGCAAGCTGGCCGAGTCCCAGGCCCGCAACGAGGCCGAGAAGGCCGCGCTGGAAGATGCCGACCAGAAGCGCAAGGACGAAGCCGCCGCCCGCGAACGCGAGGAGGCCGAGGCCGCCCAGCGCGCCCGCCAGGAAGCCGAGGAAGCCGCACGTCAGGCGGCCGAGCCGGCCGTGGTGGAAGAAGTTGCAGCCGAGCCCGAGGCCGAGGTCGAGCCCGAGGTGCCGGCGGCGCCGAAGCGCGAACGCATCATCGAAACCCTGGATCCGCCCAAGCGCAAGCGCATCGTCGAAACCCTGACCCCGAAGCGCGAGCCGCGTGTCGAGGCGCCGCCTCCGCCGCCGCCGCCGCGCACTGACAAGCCCGGCGCGCGTCCGGCCCGGCCGGCGCGTGGCGCTGGTGCGGCACGCGATTCGGAAGGCGGGCGTTTCTCGCGCGGCGAGCTGCACCTGTCCGATACCGGCAGCGCACGCCGTGGCGCGCGCAACCGCAAGCCGACCCGGCGCGAAGCAGGGCGTGGCGCCGCCAGCGGCCAGCACAGCTTCTCGCGTCCCAGCGCACCGGTGGTGCGTGAAGTGGCAATCGGCGACTCCATCGTCGTGGCCGAATTGGCCAACAAGCTCGCGCTCAAGGGCGGCGAGGTGGTCAAGGCATTGTTCAAGATGGGCGTGATGGCCACGATCAACCAGACCATCGATCACGACACCGCGGTGCTGGTGGTCGAGGAGCTGGGCCATACCGCCGTGCGCGCCAGCGACAACGATGCCGAATCGGCACTGACCGCGCTGGTCGAGGAAATCCAGGGCGAAGGCGAAGTGCGTCCGCCGGTGGTCACCATCATGGGCCACGTCGACCACGGCAAGACCTCGCTGCTGGACTACCTGCGCCGCACCAAGGTCGCCACCGGCGAGGCGGGTGGCATCACCCAGCACATCGGTGCCTACCATGTGGACACCCCGAAGGGCGTGATCAGCTTCCTGGATACCCCGGGCCATGCCGCGTTCTCCGCGATGCGTGCCCGTGGCGCCAAGCTGACCGACGTGATCGTGCTGGTGGTCGCCGCCGATGACGGCGTCAAGCCGCAGACGGTGGAAGCGATCCAGCACGCGCGCTCGTCCGGCGTGCCGCTGGTGGTGGCGATCAACAAGATCGACAAATCCGACGCCAATCCCGACAAGGTCAAGCAGGAGCTGATCCAGCACGACGTGCTGGCCGAAGAGTTCGGCGGCGACGTGCAGATGGTGCCGGTTTCGGCCAAGCACGGCACCGGCATCGACGATCTGCTCGACGCCATCCTGCTGCAGGCCGAAGTGCTGGAACTGCGCGCGGTGCGCGATGCACGCGCCAGCGGTGTCGTCATCGAATCCGCGCTCGACAAGGGCCGCGGCCCGGTCGCCACAGTGCTGGTGCAGCAGGGTACGCTGAAGAAGGGCGACTATCTGGTCTGCGGTATCCAGTACGGCCGTGTGCGCGCGCTGTTCGACGAAACCGGCAGCCAGGTGGCAGAAGCCACACCATCGATTCCGGTGGTGGTGCTGGGCCTGTCCGGCGTGCCGGATGCGGGCGATGATTTCGTCGTGGTCGAAGACGAGCGCCTGGCCAAGGATGTCGCGCAGCAGCGTGAAACCAAGCAGCGTGAATCGCGCCTGGTCAAGCAGGCCGGCAACCGCATGGAAGACGTGCTGGCGCAGATGGGTCAGAGCGAAGGCCAGCCGCAGCAGTTGAATCTGGTGATCAAGGCCGATGTGCAGGGTTCGGTCGAAGCACTGCGCCAGTCGCTGACGGCCCTGTCCAACGACCTGATCCGGATCAACGTCATCATTGCCGGTGTGGGCGGCATCACCGAGTCCGACGCCAATTCGGCCGCCACCTCCAAGGCCACGATCATCGGCTTCAACGTGCGTGCAGACGCATCGGCGCGCAAGGTGATCGAGGCCAACAATCTGGATCTGCGCTACTTCTCGATCATCTACGACGTGATCGACCAGGTGAAGCAGGTGGCATCTGGTCTGCTGGGCATGGAAGTGCGCGAGGAGATCATCGGCATCGCCGAGGTGCGCGAGGTGTTCCGCAGCTCCAAGTTCGGCGCCGTGGCCGGTTCGATGGTCACCGAGGGCGTGGTCAAGCGCAACAAGCCGATCCGCGTGCTGCGCGACAACACCGTGATCTTCGAGGGCGAGCTGGAATCGCTGCGCCGGTTCAAGGATGTCGTGGACGAAGTGCGTTCCGGCACCGAGTGCGGCATCGCGGTCAAGCAGTACAACGACGTGCAGCCGGGTGACCAGATCGAGTGCTTCGAGCGCATCGAGGTGGCAAGGACGCTGTGAGGCCGGGAAGCGGGAGTGGAGAATGGGGAGTCGGAAAAGCGGTTCCCTGCCCACCTCGGCTCCGTGCTTTTCCCGATTCCCCATTCTCCACTTCTCATTCCCGTTCCCAATGACCAAGTCCTTCCAGCGCACCGATCGTGTTTCCGCCCAGCTTCGCCGTGATGTGGGTGAGCTGGTGCACGCCGCCGTGCGCGAGCATGGGTTGCCGTCGGTCAGCGTGTCCGATGTCGAGGTCTCGCGCGACTTGGCGCATGCCAAGGTCTTCGTCACCGCGCTGGAACCGGAACGCGCGGCCGAAGCGCTGGCGGCACTGAAGGAACTGGGGCGCGAACTGCGTTTCGAACTGGGCCGTCGCGTGCGCATGCGTGCCGTGCCGGAGCTGCATTTCCACTACGACGACTCGGTCGACCGGGGCGAGCGCATCGAGCAACTGCTGCGCGAGGACCGCTGAGCCGCCTGTCGCAACGTACAGGTTCCCCATGGCTCGCCGTCCCCCGCAATACCGCCGTCCGCCTGCGCGCGACATCCATGGCATCGTGCTGCTGGACAAGCCGCTGGGCCTGAGCTCCAACCAGGCGCTGCAGCAGGTGCGCACGCTGTTCGAAGCGGAGAAGGCCGGTCATACCGGCGCCCTCGATCCACTGGCCACCGGCCTGCTGCCGATCTGCCTGGGCGAGGCCACCAAGATCGCCGGCCTGCTGCTCTCGGAAGCCAAGGCCTATCACACTCGTGTGCAGCTCGGCATCGAGACAGATACCGATGATGCCGAAGGCCACGTCACCCGCGAGCGCCCGGTGCCGCCGCTCAGTGACGAAATCATCGAGCAGGTGCTGGCCCAGTTCCGTGGCCGTATCCGTCAGGTGCCTCCGCGCTATTCGGCGCTCAAGCGCGATGGCGAGCCGCTGTATCTGCGTGCCCGCCGCGGCGAGGAGTTCGAGGTGCCGGCGCGCGAGGTCGAGGTGTTCTCGCTGACGCTGACAGACATCGGCCCGGACTGGCTGGAACTGGAAGTCGAATGCGGTTCGGGCACCTATGTCCGCAGCCTGGCGCGCGATATCGGCGATGCACTGGGCTGCGGCGGCCATGTGACGGTGCTGCGCCGGCTCTGGGTCGAACCGTTCCGCCAGCCGCAGATGCAAACCCTGGAGGAACTGAAATCCCTGGCCGGACAGGGGCGGGAAGCGCTGGATGCGGTGCTGTTGCCGGTTGAAGCCGGCTTGGCCGGCTATCCGACTCTGAAGCTGGATGCCGCCGATGTACGCCGTTTCGGTCAGGGTCAGGTTCTGCGCGCGCCGCAATTGCCACCCGACCAGCTCGTGGTGGTCTGCGATACGCACGCCCGCGCGCTGGGGCTGGCATCCGCCGATGCCGCCGGCAAGCTGCGCATCCAGCGTCTGTTCCGCTGGGCGGTGGTCCACGGCGATGGCGGCAGCGGTGGCGTGAAGCCAGGCAGCCAGTTATAATTCTCAGGCTTTACCATTTCATTTCGCCCGTTTCCAAGGCGTTTCCCAGCGGCGATCCACGCGGTGCACATGGCTATGGGGTCTTGTGTTCCTGCCGGTCTCGCATCAACACAAGGTGGTTTACCCCATGGCAATCGACACCCAGAAGATCATTGAAGATTTCAAGCGCGGCCCGAATGACACCGGCTCTCCGGAAGTCCAGGTCGCCTTGCTCTCGGCGCGCATCGAACAGCTCACCGAGCACTTCAAGACCCACAAGCAGGATCATCACAGCCGCCGCGGACTCCTGATGCTGGTCAACCAGCGTCGCAGCCTGCTGGCTTACCTCAAGGGCAAGGACGTGGACCGTTACAAGACGCTGATCGAGCGCCTTGGCCTCCGTCGTTAAGCGCGCAAGGATATAGAAACGTGGCGAAAGTAACCAAGACATTCCAGTACGGGAATCATCAGGTCACGCTGGAAACGGGTGAAATTGCCCGTCAGGCCGGCGGTGCGGTCATCGTCAAGATGTCCGACACCGTGGTGCTGGTTTCCGTGGTGGGCAGCAAGACGGCACGCGAAGGCGTCGACTTCTTCCCGCTCACCGTGGACTACCAGGAAAAGTTCTACGCGGGCGGCCGCATCCCCGGCGGCTTCTTCAAGCGCGAGGCGCGTCCCTCCGAGCGTGAAACGCTGAACTCGCGCCTGATCGACCGTCCGATCCGCCCGCTGTTCCCGGAAGGCTTCCGCAACGAAGTCCAGGTGGTCGCCACCGTGGTTTCGCTGAATCCGGAAGTGGAAGGCGACATCCCGGCTCTGATCGGCACCTCGGCCGCGCTGGCGCTGTCGGGCATCCCGTTCAACGGCCCGATCGGTGCCGCCAAGGTCGGTTACGCCAACGGCCAGTACCTGCTGAACCCGACCCGGACCGAACTGGAATCGTCCGATCTGGAACTGGTCGTGGCCGGTACCGCCAAGGCGGTGCTGATGGTCGAATCCGAAGCCAAGCTGCTGAGCGAAGACGTGATGCTCGGCGCGGTGACCTTCGGCCACGAGCAGATGCAGACCGTGATCAACGCGATCAACGAGTTCGCTGCCGAAGCCGGCAAGCCGCGTTGGGAATGGCAGGCACCGGCCCGCAACCAGGCCGTGATCGATGCGCTCAAGGGCGCCATCGGTGATCGCCTGACGCAGGCCTTCGCGATCCGCGACAAGCTTGCGCGCCGCGACGCGATTTCCTCGCTGAAGAAGACGGTGATGGAAGAACTGGCTCCGCAGATCGAAGCCAACGCCTGGGATACGGCCGAGCTTTCCGCCGAGTTTGGCGAGCTGGAATACCAGACCATGCGCCAGTCGGTGCTCAGCACCAAGGTGCGCATCGACGGCCGAGCGCTGGACACCGTGCGCCCGATCGCGGTGCGCGTCAGCACGCTGCCGCGTACCCACGGTTCGGCCCTGTTCACCCGTGGCGAAACCCAGGCGCTGGTCATCACCACGCTGGGCACCGCGCGCGATGGCCAGGTCATCGACGCGGTGGAAGGCGAGTCCAAGGACAACTTCCTGTTCCACTACAACTTCCCGCCATATTCGGTCGGTGAAGTCGGCCGCATGATGGGCCCCAAGCGCCGCGAAATCGGCCACGGCCGTCTGGCCAAGCGCGGTGTGCTGGCGGTGATGCCGTCGCTGGAAGAGTTCCCGTACACCATCCGCATCGTCTCGGAAATCACCGAGTCCAACGGCTCCTCCTCGATGGCTTCGGTCTGCGGCAGCTCGCTGGCGCTGATGGATGCCGGCGTGCCGATCAAGGCCCCGGTGGCCGGTATCGCGATGGGTCTGGTCAAGGAAGGCGACGACTACGTCGTGTTGTCCGACATCCTGGGTGATGAAGATCATCTGGGCGACATGGACTTCAAGGTGGCCGGCACCTCCGAGGGCATCTCGGCGCTGCAGATGGACATCAAGATCGAAGGCATCACCAGCGAAATCATGCAGGTGGCGCTGAACCAGGCCAAGGCCGGTCGTCTGCACATCCTGGATGAAATGGCCAAGGGCCTGACCGCACCGCGCCAGGAACTGTCCGACTATGCCCCGCGCCTGCTGACGATCAAGATCCACCCGGACAAGATCCGCGAAGTGATCGGCAAGGGCGGCGCCACGATCCAGGGCATCACCAAGGAAACCGGCACCCAGATCGACATCCAGGACGACGGCACCATCGTCATCGCCTCGGTCAACGCCGCCGCCGCCCAGGCTGCCAAGGCCCGCATCGAACAGATCACCTCCGATGTCGAGCCCGGCCGCGTCTACGAAGGCAAGGTTGCCAAGATCATGGACTTCGGCGCCTTCGTCACCATCGCCCCCGGCAAGGACGGCCTGGTACACGTTTCGCAGATCTCCAACGAGCGGGTGGAAAAGGTCAGCGACGTGCTCAAGGAAGGCGACGTGGTCAAGGTCAAGGTGCTGGAAGTGGACAAGCAGGGCCGCATCCGCCTGTCCATGAAGGCCGTGAACGAAGACGGCGGCGAAGGCTGAGTTCCACACTTCGCAGACTGTTGAAGAAAAAGCGGGCTTCGGCCCGCTTTTTTATTGCCGGAGTTTCTCAACGTGGTGTCCGCGCCATTACCGGTGCGAATACAGCAATCGGGTCACGGATTCGCCGCAGGAATCAAGCCCCGTGGCAGTTTTCGGGCGGGCCGGAACGCATGCCGCGCATGCAGGCATTCAGCCTGCACCTCGCCCCGGTCATCGCTACCCGGTAGAATTGCGCTTTCCGGCTGCATCCGTACCCCATGACTCCCCTCATATTTGTTACCGGTGGCGTTGTGTCCTCGCTTGGCAAGGGCATCGCCGCCGCTTCGCTTGCGTCTGTGCTCGAGTCGCGTGGCCTGAAGGTCACGCTGATGAAGCTGGACCCGTACATCAATGTCGATCCGGGCACGATGAGCCCGTTCCAGCACGGCGAGGTCTACGTCACCGATGACGGGGCCGAAACCGATCTGGATCTGGGCCATTACGAGCGCTTTGTGCGCACCCGCATGGCGCGGCGCAACTCGGTCACCACCGGGCGCATCTACGACAACGTGATCCGGCGCGAGCGCCGGGGCGACTACCTTGGCGGCACGGTGCAGGTGATCCCGCACATCACCGACGAGATCCAGCGCAGCATCGATGTGGCCACTGAAGGCTACGACGTGGCGCTGGTGGAGATCGGCGGCACCGTCGGCGACATCGAATCGCTGCCGTTCCTGGAGGCGATCCGCCAGATCCGCACCAAGCGTGGCGCCGGCAAGGTGCTGTTCGTGCATCTGACGCTGGTGCCGTGGATTGCGGCGGCCGGCGAGCTGAAGACCAAGCCGACCCAGCATTCGGTGAAGGAACTGCGCTCCATCGGCATTCAGCCCGATGTGCTGCTGTGCCGCAGCGAACAGCCGCTGCCCGAGGCCGAGCGGCGTAAGATCGCACTGTTCACCAATGTGCCGGAAGAGGCCGTGATCAACGTCATCGATCTGGACAACATCTACCGGATCCCGTTGTGGCTGCACAGCCAGGGGCTGGACCGGATCGTGGTCGAGCGCTTCAACCTGGCCTCAGCCGGCCCGGCCGATCTGTCCGAATGGAATGCGGTGGTGGATGCGATGGAGCATCCGCAGGACGAGGTCACCATCGCCATCGTCGGCAAGTACGTCGATCACCACGATGCCTACAAATCGCTGGCCGAAGCTTTGCGCCACGGTGGCCTGCAACAGCGCACGCGGGTCCGGCTCAAGTGGGTCGAGGCGGCGCAACTGGAAACCGAAGGCCTGGGCCTGCTGGACGACGCCGATGGCGTGCTGGTACCCGGTGGTTTCGGTGATCGCGGTTTCGAGGGCAAGGTGTTGGCCGCGCAATATGCGCGCGAGCAGCAGGTGCCGTATTTCGGCATCTGCTACGGCATGCAGGCGGCGGTGGTCGAATACGCGCGCAACGTGGCCGGGCTGGAAGGTGCCAACAGCACCGAGAACGATCCGCAGGCACCGCATCCGGTGATCGGTCTGATCACCGAATGGCGTACCTCCAGCGGCGTGCTGGAGCAACGCGACGAAGCTTCGGATCTGGGCGGCACGATGCGCCTGGGTGCGCAGCAGTGCCGGCTCAAGCCCGGCTCGCGGGTACGCGAAATCTATGGCAGCGATGTCATCGTCGAACGGCACCGCCACCGCTACGAATTCAACAACCACTACCGCACCGCGCTGAAGGAAGCCGGGCTGTCGTTCTCGGGCAAGTCGATGGACGATCTGCTGGTGGAAGTGGTCGAGATTCCCGCCCATCCCTGGTTTGTCGCGGCGCAGTTCCATCCGGAATTCCTGTCCACGCCACGCGATGGGCATCCGTTGTTTGTGGATTTCATCCGTGCCGCGCGCCGCCACAAGGCCGGGCAGGGCGATGTTGAAACGGCCGGCGCGGGCGCCGTCGCCGCTGTGGAGCAGACACCATGAAGCTGTGTGGATTCGATGTCGGCCTTGAGCGGCCGTTCTTCCTGATCGCCGGGCCTTGCGTGATCGAGTCGTTGCAGCTGCAACTGGATACCGCCGGCACACTGAAGGAAATCACCGACAGGCTCGGCATCCCCTTCATCTTCAAATCCAGCTTCGACAAGGCCAACCGCACCTCCGGCGCCAGCTTTCGTGGCCCCGGCATGGAGGCCGGCCTGAAGATCCTGGACGAGGTCAAGCGCCAGATCGGCGTGCCGGTGCTGACCGATGTGCACGAATACACCCCGATGGATGAAGTGGCCGCCGTCGTGGATGTGTTGCAGACCCCGGCCTTCCTGTGCCGCCAGACCGACTTCATCCAGAAGGTCGCCGCCGCCGGCCGCCCGGTCAACATCAAGAAGGGCCAGTTCCTGAGCCCGTGGGAAATGAAGCACGTCTCGGCCAAGGCCCAGGCCACCGGCAACGAGGCGATCATGGTGTGCGAACGCGGCACCAGCTTCGGTTACAACAATCTGGTCTCGGACATGCGCTCGCTGGCGGTGATGCGTGATACCGGCTGCCCGGTGGTGTTCGATGCCACCCATTCGGTGCAGTTGCCCGGCGGCGCCGATGGCAAGTCCGGCGGCCAGCGCGAATTCGTGCCGATCCTGGCCCGCGCCGCGATCGCGGTGGGCGTGGCCGGTGTCTTCATGGAAACCCATCCGGACCCGGACAAGGCCCTGTCCGATGGCCCCAACGCCTGGCCGCTGGGCCGCATGGAAGACCTGCTGGCCACGATGCAGGAACTGGATGCGGTGGTGAAGCGCGGTGGTTTGCTGGAGCTGGCCTGAGGCACGGCGAAGGCCGGCTGGACTTTCCGATTCGAGGACAATGACATGGAGCCTCCCACAGGCCGCGACACCCACCTGGCCCTGCTGGAACTGAAAACCTCGGCGCTGGAACGGCGCTTCCAGGCCTTCGTCCGCGATGTGCTGGTGTTTGTGGCATTGTCCCTGCTTGTTTTCCCGCTGCTGCTGCAATGGCTGGTGCCGACGCTGACCACGGTGCCGGTGCTGGCGCTCTCGGTGGCGCTGGCGGCGTTGCTGGTCGGCATCCCGGCCTGGCGGCGCGAACGCCGTGAAGCACGCGCTCTCGCGCAGCGGCGGCAACAGATCTACCTTTCCATTCGACCCGACGTATTCAATCCATGACCACGATCAAGACCATCCACGCCCGCGAAATCCTCGACTCCCGCGGCAATCCCACGCTCGAAGCCGAAGTGACGCTGGCCGATGGCAGCTTCGGCCGCGCCGCGGTGCCGTCCGGTGCCTCCACCGGCATGCGCGAGGCGGTGGAACTGCGCGACGGCGACAAGACCCGCTATCTGGGCAAGGGCGTGCGCAAGGCGGTGGCCAACGTCAATGAAACCATCGCAGCGGCACTGACCGGTTTCGATGCAGCCGATCAGGCCGGCCTGGATGCGCGCCTGATCGATCTGGACGGCACCGACAACAAGAGCGAGCTCGGCGCCAATGCGCTGCTCGGCGTTTCGCTGGCCAATGCGCATGCGGTCGCCGCCTCGCGCCGCATGCCGCTGTGGCAGCACCTGGCGCAGGGCCGCGAAGTCACACTGCCGGTGCCGATGATGAACATCATCAACGGCGGTGCGCATGCCGACAACAACGTCGACATGCAGGAATTCATGATCCTGCCGGTGGGTTTCGATTCGTTCTCCGAAGCGCTGCGCGCCGGCACCGAAATCTTCCACGCGCTCAAGTCGGTGCTGAAGGGTCGCGGCCTGTCCACTGCCGTGGGCGATGAAGGCGGTTTCGCGCCGGATCTGGAATCCAATGTCGAGGCGATCGACACCATTCTGGAAGCCATCAACAAGGCCGGCTGCCGCGCCGGTGACGATGTGCTGCTCGGGCTGGATGTGGCCAGCTCGGAGTTCTACGACAGCGGCAAGTATCTGCTGACCGGCGAAGGCAAGCGCCTGTCGGCCGAGCAGTTCGTCGACTTCCTGGCCGACTGGGCGCGCCAGTACCCGATCATCACGATCGAGGACGGCATGGCTGAGGACGACTGGGACGGCTGGGAACTGCTGACCCGGCGCCTGGGTGAACGCGTCCAGCTGGTGGGCGACGACCTGTTCGTCACCAACCCGAAGATCTTCCGCGAAGGCATCGACAAGCGCATCGGCAACGCGATCCTGATCAAGGTCAACCAGATCGGCACGCTGAGCGAAACCCTGGAAGCCATCGCGATGGCCGATGCGCACCGCTACGCCGCCGTGGTCTCGCACCGCTCCGGCGAAACCGAGGACACCACCATCGCCGATATCGCGGTGGCCACCAGCGCCAGTCAGATCAAGACCGGCTCGCTCTGCCGTTCGGACCGCGTCGCCAAGTACAACCAGCTGTTGCGCATCGAGGAAGCCCTCGGCGCCGGCGCGCGCTATGCCGGCCGCAACGCTTTCGTCAGTCTGGCAAATGGCTGAACGATGACGCATGGCGCGCCTGACCGCCCTCGTGCTGCTGGCCCTGATCGTGCTGCTCCAGATCAAATACTGGGTCGGCAGCGGTGGCGTGCGCGAAGTCGAAGACCTGCGCGCGCGGGTTGAGGCGCAGGCGCGCGAGAACGAGGAACTGGAACGGCGCAATGCCGCGCTCGCGGCCGAGGTCGAAGAACTGCGCGAAGGCCAGGCCGCGATGGAAGAGCGCGCGCGCGCCGAACTGGGCCTGATCAAGCCGGGCGAAACCTTCTACCGCGTGGTCGAGCCGGTGCCGCCCGAACCGGAACCCCGGCGATGATGCAGCAGCGCTTCTGGGTGGTGGTGCCGGCTGCCGGGCGCGGCACCCGCATCGGCGCGCCGTTGCCCAAGCAGTATCTGGCGCTGGCCGGCAAACCGCTGATCGAACACACGCTGCGGCGTCTGGCCGCGCATCCGCGCATCGCCGGCCTGATGGTGGTGCTCTCGCCCGGTGACCGCGACTGGCCCGGCTGGAAGGAACTGGAAGGCACGCCGCTGCTGACCACCGCTGGCGGTGCCGAACGCGCCGATTCGGTGCTGGCTGGCCTGGAAGCCTTGCCGCAGGATGTGGCCGCAACCGATTTCGTGCTGGTGCATGACGCCGCGCGCCCGTGCCTGCGCCATGCGGATCTGGACGCGCTGCTGGATGCCGCCGGCCATGGTGAAGGCGCACTGCTGGCGCAACCGCTGAGCGACACCCTCAAGCGCGCCGATCACAACGGCCATGTCGAAGCCACGGTGCCGCGCGAAGGACTGTGGCGTGCACTGACCCCGCAGATGTTCCGCCGTGGCGTACTGTCCACCGCGTTGCGCGATGCCGCCGCGGCCGGCGTACAGGTCACCGACGAGGCGATGGCGATGGAACGCGCCGGCATCGCTGCCCGGCTGGTAGTCGGTGCCGCCGACAACATCAAGGTCACCACACCGCAGGACGTGGCGCTGGCCGAATTCCTGCTGAGGAACCCGCAATCATGAATCTGCCCCGCATCGGCATCGGCTACGACGTGCACGCTTTTGGCCCCGGCGACCATGTCGTCATCGGCGGCGTGCGCATCGCGCACAGCCATGGTCTTCTGGCCCATTCCGATGGCGATGTGCTGATCCACGCGCTGTGCGATGCGCTGCTGGGCGCGCTGGCGCTGGGCGACATCGGCCGGCATTTTCCGCCTTCGGACGAACGCTGGGCCGGCGTGGACAGCCGCGAACTGCTGCGCGCGGTGGTGGCGATGCTGCATGAACGCGGCTGGCGGGTCGGCAATATCGACGCGGTGGTGATCTGCGAGCGGCCGAAACTGGCGCCGCATATCGATGCGATGCGTGAACATCTGGCCGCCGATCTGGGTGTCGAAGCCGATGCGGTCGGGGTCAAGGCCACCACGTCGGAAAAGCTCGGTTTCACCGGTCGCGGCGAAGGCATCGCGGCGCAGGCGGTGGCCGTGCTCGGACCGGCTGCCGGGCGCAGCTCATGACGCATTCGCATAAGCAGTTGGCTTCCGGGAACAAGGCGCGGGCATCGTGCGCTGTTACGCTGCACGGCTTTTCCGGGCGCAGGTGAAGCCGGTGTGATCCAGTTCCAGGCGGTACACAAATCCTATTCCGGGCCGCAGGGCGAATTCGTCGCGCTGCAGCCGCTGGATCTGGACATCGGTGCCGGCGAAGTGTTCGGCGTGATCGGGCATTCCGGTGCCGGCAAATCGACCCTGGTGCGGCTGATCAACCGGCTTGAGCCGCACAGCGGCGGGCGCCTGCTGGTCGATGGCGAAGAGGTCGGCGCGTTGGACGCGGCCGGCCTGCGCGCGCTGCGTCGGCGCGTCGGCATGATCTTCCAGCACTTCAACCTGCTCTCGGCCAGAACGGTGGCGCAGAACATCGCCTTTCCGTTGCAGCTGGCCGGTCGCACGCCGCAGCAGGCCGATGCGCGGGTGCGCGAACTGCTGGCGCTGGTCGGACTGGAAAGCCAGGCCGACAAATACCCGGCGCAGCTGTCCGGCGGACAGAAACAGCGCGTGGGCATCGCGCGGGCGCTCGCGACAGGGCCGAAGATCCTGCTCTGCGATGAGGCCACCAGCGCGCTTGATCCGCAGACCACGGCCGCGGTGCTGGATCTGCTGGCGCGCCTGAACCGCGAGCTGGGCCTGACCATCGTGCTGATCACGCACGAGATGGATGTGGTGCGCCGGGTCTGCGACAAGGTCGCGGTGCTGGATGCCGGCCGGCTGGTCGAAAGCGGCGCGGTCACCGATGTTTTCCTGCACCCGCAGCATCCCACCACGCGCCGTTTCGTCGCCGAGGCCGAGCATGTGGACGAGGAGGCGCAGACGCGCGCTTTCGCCCAGGTGCAGGGCCGCATCCTGCGCCTGACCTTCCTCGGGGAAGACACCCACAAGCCGCTGCTGGCGCAGGTCGCACGCGCCACCGGCATCGATTACAGCCTGCTGTCCGGCCGCATCGACCGCATCCGTGAAACCCCGTATGGGCAGCTGACCGTGGCGCTGCTGGGCGGGGATATCGACGCGGCGCAGGCGCAACTGGCGGCAGCCGGGGTCCATGTACAGGTGCTGCGGGCATGAACGGCGACGGTTTCTTCCAGCATCTTTCCGTTGCCAAATGGGGCGAGATCGGCTGGGCCACGGTCGATACGCTGCTGATGCTCGGCGCCTCGCTGCCGCTGACGATCCTGTTCGGCCTGCCACTGGGGGTCCTTCTGTTCCTCAGCGCGCCGCGCCAGTTGCATGCGCAGCCGGTGCTGCACGGCGTGCTGGCGGCGGTGGTGAACCTGCTGCGCTCGGTGCCTTTCATCATCCTGATGATCGCGATGATCCCGCTGACGCTTTGGATCGTCGGCACCTCGCTCGGGGTGCGTGGCGCGATCCTGCCGCTGGTGGTCGGCGCAGCACCGTTCTACGCACGGCTGGTGGAAACCGCGCTGCGCGAAGTGGATCGCGGCGTGATCGAGGCCAGCCTGGCGATGGGCGCGACCACCTGGCAGCTGGTGTGGCGCGTGTTGCTGCCCGAAGCCCTGCCGGCGCTGGTGGCCGGCGCGACGGTGACCGCGATTGCACTGATCGGCTTCACCGCGATGGGCGGCGCCATCGGTTCCGGCGGCCTCGGCGATCTGGCCTACCGCGACGGCTACCTGCGCTCGCATACCGATGTCGCGCTGGTCACCGTGGTGCTGCTGCTGATACTGGTGCAGGCGCTGCAGTTCGTTGGCGACCGCCTCGTGGCGCGCTTCAGCCGGCGTTGATTTTCTTCAACGCCCGCGAGTCGAAAATCGCCCGAGATCATGAATTCAATAGCATTCCCCTCTCCCTCGCTTGCGGGGGAGAGGGTCAGGGTGAGGGGGCGAGCGCCACAGGCGCGAGTGCTTTTGTTTATTGCTATCGCGAACTGCCCCCCTCACCCCAGCCCTCTCCCCCGCCGTTGGCAGGGGAGAGGGAGCGGTTTTTTGCATTTCCTGGGCAGGTCCTGGGACTCACGTTAACTGGATGAATTGACATGAAACATTCCCCGCGTTCCCTGCTTCTCGCCGGCCCGATTCTCGCCAGTCTGCTCCTGGCCGGCGCGGCACTGGCATTGACGGCCTGCGGCGGTGCTCAACGCGATGGCACGGATGCGCGCCTGAGTGTGGCCGCGACCGCGATCCCGCATGCCGAGATCCTGGAGGTGGTGAAGCCGCTGCTGGCTGAGCAGGGCGTGACGCTGGAGGTGCGCATCTTCAGCGACTATGTGCAGCCCAATGACCAGGTCGTGCAGAAGCGCATCGACGTCAACTACTTCCAGACCGAACCCTATCTGGACGCGTACAACCGCGATCGCGGCACGCAGCTGGTGACGCTGACCGGCGTTCATATCGAACCCTTCGGCGCCTATTCGCGCCGTTTCGATGCGCTCGATGCACTGCCGGAAGGCGCCGATGTGGTGATCCCGAACGACCCGAGCAACAACAGCCGCGCGCTGATCCTGCTGCACCAGGCCGGCGTGATCCAATTGACCGATCCGACCAACGCGCTGGCCACGCTGCGCGACATCGCCGCGAACCCGAAGCAGCTGAAGTTCCGCGAACTGGATGCGGCGATGCTGCCGCGTGTGCTGGATCAGGTAGATCTGGCGCTGATCAACACCAACTATGCGCTGGATGCCGGACTGAACCCGACCGAAGACGCGCTGGCGATCGAGGACAGCGATTCGCCGTATGTGAACTTCCTCGTCGGCCACGCGGAAAGCCGCGACGACCCGCGCGTGCAGGCCTTGGCCAAGGCCCTGACCAGCGAAGACGTGCGCGCCTTCATCCAGAGCCGCTACCAGGGCGCCGTGCTGCCGGCATTCTGAGGCTGTAGTAGTCCGGGTAAGGCAAAGCCGCACCCGGGGTGGCCTTCCCATGAATCAGTGGCCTTCCCCATGAATCCAGACCTTCCCAATGATCCGGTCCTCCGATGCGCTGGGTTCGGTCAAGGGCTTGCCCGGAGCATATGCTTTGCCACGCAACCAAATAACACCCCGCCCAACCCCGCTGCGGCCACACCATTGCCAACCCGCCGCCGCGTGTCATCATTGCCGGCTGCCTTTTGCCGTGTGACTTCCATGTCTGACCAGAACCCCGCCCCGGTGCCGCGCCCGGATGCCTTCGGCCCACCGCTGCTGAGCGCTGCGATCCGCAGCACGCCGGAGGATTTCATCGTTGAGGAAATCCCCGGATTCACGCCGGACGGGCAGGGTGAACACCTGTTTCTGTGGGTGGAAAAGCGGGGCGCCAACACCTTCTGGGTGGCGCAGCAGCTGGCGCGCTGGGCCGGCGTGGCCGATCACGCGGTGAGCTGGGCCGGCATCAAGGACCGCCACGCAGTGACCCGCCAGATGTTCAGCGTGCACCTGCCCAAGCGTGTGCGGCCGGCGCTGGAAGAGCTGGAACATCCGGACTTCCGCGTGCTGGAAGAAACCTGGCACGGCCGCAAGCTGCCGCGTGGCGCGCTGCGCGGCAACCGTTTCGAATTGGTGTTGCGCGAGGTGGCCGGTGATTCGGATGCGATCAATGCGCGGCTGGAACAGATCGCTGCGCGCGGCGTGCCCAACTGGTTCGGGGAACAGCGCTTCGGGCGTGAAGGCGGCAATATAGCGGCGGCGCGCGCGATGTTCGCCGGGCGCCGGATGCCGCGCGAGAAGCGATCGATCCTGCTGTCGGCGGCGCGCTCGGACATCTTCAACCGCATCCTGGCCGAACGCGTGCGCCTCGGTGCCTGGGATCGCGCGCTGCCGGGCGAAGTGTTCGTGCTGGATGGCAGCAACAGCGTGTTCGGGCCGGAACCGCTGGACGAGACATTGGCCGCGCGCCTTGAAACGCAGGACATCCATCCCGGCGGTGCGCTGTGGGGCGAGGGCGAACTGCGCAGTCAGGAACAGGTGCGCGAGATCGAGGAAGCCGTTGTCGCGGAGGTGCCCGATCTTGCCGCCGGTCTTGTTGCCGCGCGCCTGAAACAGGAACGCCGCGCCCTGCGCCTGCCGGTACGCGAACTGCGCTGGCAGTGGCAAGGCGATGATGTGCTGAAACTGGCGTTCATGCTGCCGCCCGGCTGCTATGCCACCGCCGTGCTGGATGCGCTGGGCGACGTGGTGAACAAGGCGGGTATGGCGTGATTCCCGCTGTCGGGCATCGCTGCGTTCAGCCTGACCTATATCGACTCCGGCATCCGGACGCATAGGCTCGCGGTGAGTGCAGCGAACCCCAACAGCCGGAGGCTCGACTTGCCCGGCCATCCCACGCGCATCGGGTCCACCACCGGAGAAGATGCGCCGTCTCGGCATCGCCAGCACCCCGCCGATGCGCGAAGCCAATAGAATCCCCCGCATGAGCAACACGCCTTCCCTGTTCGATGCGCCTGCCGCGCTCAAACCATTGGCCGAGCGCATGCGGCCGCGTTCGCTGGACGATATGGTCGGGCAACGGCGCCTGTTGTCGGAAGGATCGGCGCTGCGCCGCGCGATCGAATCCGGCCGCCTGCATTCGATGATCCTGTGGGGGCCGCCGGGCTGCGGCAAGACCACGCTTTCGCTGCTTCTGGCGCAGTATGGCGAGGCCCGTTTCCATGCGATTTCGGCCGTGCTGTCCGGCCTGCCACAGGTGCGCGAAGTGCTGGCCGAGGCCGAGCGCGCGTTCCAGGCCGGACAGCGCACGCTGCTGTTCGTGGACGAGGTGCACCGCTTCAACAAGGTGCAGCAGGATGCCTTCCTGCCGCATATCGAACGCGGCAGCATCGTTTTCGTCGGCGCCACCACCGAAAATCCCAGCTTTGAACTTAACTCGGCACTGCTCTCGCGCTGCCGTGTGCATGTGATGGAAGGGGTTTCGCCGGAGGACATCGTGCAGGCGCTGCAACGTGCGCTGGCCGATGCCGAACGCGGCCTTGGCGGGCAGGACATCATGATTTCCCCAGACAATCTGATGCTGATCGCGCAGGCCGCCGATGGCGATGTGCGGCGCGCGCTGACGCTGCTGGAAATCGCCGCCGAGCTGGCCGGCACCGGTGATGGCCATATCGATGAAGCCCTGCTGGCGCAGGTGCTGGCCGACCGCAGCCGGCGCTTCGACAAGCAGGGTGAGCAGTTCTACGACCAGATTTCGGCGCTGCACAAGTCCGTGCGCAGCTCCAACCCGGACGCCGCGCTGTACTGGCTCACGCGCATGCTCGATGGCGGCTGCGATCCGGTCTATCTGGCGCGGCGGCTGACCCGCATGGCGGTCGAAGACATCGGTCTGGCCGACCCGCGCGCGTTGCCGATGGCGATCGACGCCTGGAACACTTTCGACCGTCTCGGCAGCCCGGAAGGCGAATTGGCGCTGGCCCAGGTCGCGATCTATCTGGCCGCCACCGCCAAATCCAACGCCGTCTACAGCGCCTACAACCAGGCCCGCGCCGAGGTGCGCAGCAGCGGCACGCTGCCGGTGCCGCTACACCTGCGCAACGCGCCGACCAAGCTGATGAAACAGATCGGCTACGGCAAGAACTACCAGTACGACCATGATGCGGAAGGCGGCATCGCGCTGGACCAGACCGGCTTCCCCGACGAACTGGGCGAACGCCAGTATTACCACCCGGTCGAGCGCGGCCTGGAGATCAAGCTGAAGGAAAAGCTCGACGCCCTGCGCATCGCACGCGAGCAGGCAAGGGCGCAGAAGAAACCGGAGTGACGGGCGCCACGCGGCTTCCCGCGTCGCGCATCGCTGCGCTCAGCCCGACCTATGGAAAACCCGGTGCGGCCAGGAAATCCGGCGCGCTTTTGTGTGCACAGCTTGCCGGTCCTGTGCACAGGTCTGGTAGCCCTGCGCACAGGTTGGCGGTGAGCGAAGCGAACCCCAACGGCGGGATGCTTCCCGATCCATCACCTGCAGAACGAGACGACTTCAACCAACGAGCAGCGATTGCGCCTGCCGCGCCGCGATCCATTCCTCGTTGGTCGGTTCCACACCGACCAGGACGCGGCTGACGGCCGACGAAATCGTCGTGGCATTCGCGCTGTTGGCGGCATCGTCCAGTTCGATGCCGAGGAAGGCCAGGTCGCGGCAGACGCGTTCGCGGATGAAGGCGTTGTGTTCGCCATTGCCGGCGGTGAACACCAGCAGGTCCAGCCCGCCGAGCACGGCGGCCAGCGCGCCGATTTCGCGCACGATGCGGCGCACGTACAGCGCCAGCGCCAGGCGCGCGCGTTCGCCGGTTTCTCCTTCGTCATTCTCGTGCCGCACGATCACGCGCGGCTCGGCGGAAATGCCGGAAACGCCGAGCAGGCCGGAGCGGTGGTAGAGCATCCGGCCGACTTCTTCGAGCGAGAGCTTCTCGATTTCCATCAGGTACAGCAGCGCGCCCGGATCCAGTGCGCCGGTACGGGTGCCCATCATCAGGCCGTCGAGCGCGGAAAAACCCATCGTGGTCGCGACGCTTTCCAGGTTCCGCATCGCGCACAGGCTGGCGCCGCTGCCCAGGTGCGCGACGATGGTGCGTCCGCGTGCGATATCGCCGTGACGCTCGGGCAACGCGGTGGCCATGTAGGCGTAGGACAGGCCGTGGAAGCCGTAGCGCCGAACCCCGCGTTCGAAGGCCGAGTACGGCAGCGGCAAGACCTGCTCCACCAGTGGCAAGCTGTGATGAAAGCCGGTGTCAAAGCAGGCCACCTGGGTCATGCGCGGGTACTGATCCAGCAGCAGGCTCATGGCTTTCAGCGGGAAGGGCTGGTGCAACGGCGCGAGCGGAATCAGTTCGCGCAGTTCGGCAATCAGCGCCGCATCGACCCGGGTGGGTGTGAAGTATTTGCTGCTGCCATGCACCACGCGATGCGCGACGGCGGCGATGCGGCGCCCGGACAGCCGCTGCATGACGCGTTCGCGGATCAGCGCCAGCGCGGCGGTGTGCGGGTGCTCGGCGTCCAGTGTTACCGGCAAAGGTTCGACACCGCTTTCCCCAAAGTCCGGTGTCGGCCCACCGATGCCCTGCACCTTGCCGCTCCACAACGGCGTGCGTGGCAGCGGCTCGGCGGCAGCGGGAAACAGCGCGAACTTGATGCTGGACGAGCCGCAGTTGAGGACGAGGATCAGATCTTCGTTGGAAGGCATGGCAAAGCCTGTGTCGGGTGGATCGGAGTGCCGCAACACCCCGCAATCTGGTTGTAGGAGCGCACCCGCAGGGGGCGCGATGATGATTTCCGGGGCAGACCCATTCGCGCCCCCTGCGGGTGCGCTCCTACGGTGGAAGGTATTTTCTATGGGAGGTGTTTTCTAGCGCGCGGTGTAGCCGCCATCCACGATCAGCCCTGCGCCGGTCATGAAGCTGGCCGCTTCCGACAGCAGGAAAGCGGCGGCATGCGCGATTTCTTCCGGACGCCCGAGGCGGCCGATGGCGTGCAGGCCGACCAGCGCGCCACGGGTATCGGCATCCAGCCCATCCAGGATCGGAGTTTCGACATAACCCGGGTGGATCGAATTGATTCGCACACCCTTCGCCGAATAGGCCAGCGCGGCGGCGCGGGTCAGGCCGGTGACGCCGTGCTTGGCGGCCACATACGCGGTGGCGTTGGCATCGCCGACCACGCCCAGGATCGAGGACATGTTGACGATGGCGCCGCCGCCGGCCGCCAGCATCGCCGGGATCTGATAACGCAGGCCGTACTGCACGCCGCTGAGGTTGATGTCGATGACGCGCTGCCACTCGGCCGGTTCCAGCTCGCCGGCCGGCTTCAATGTGCCGCCGATGCCGGCGTTGTTGAACGCCAGGTGCAGCGCGCCGAATGATTCCTGCGCCAACACCACGGCGGACTGCGCGTCTTCCGGGCGCGAAACGTCGCCCACATGCGCCACCGCGTCGCCGCCGGCGGCGATGATCTCGGCCACAACACGCGCCACGGTGTCGGCGTCGATGTCCGAGACCACGACGCGCACGTCGTTTTCAGCCAGCAGTTTCGCCGTCGCCGCGCCGATGCCGGAGCCGGCACCAGTGACCAGTGCGGTGTCGCCCTTGAAGCTGTATTTCATTGCGGTGTCCTCGGGTCTGGAAAGAAAGTTGAACCTGCTTACGGCGGGCTGACGCGATAGCGGTGCGCCAGCATCAGCGCGATCGCGCAGGAGGCGATGCGGGCTTCATGGGTATCGGCGCGGCTGGTCAGGATCACTGGCACCTTGGCCCCCATCACGATACCGGCGCTGGCGGCCTGGCCCAGATACATCAGCTGCTTGGCGAGCATATTGCCGCTTTCAAGATCGGGTACGACGAGGATGTCGGCCTGGCCGGCGACCGGCGAAATGATGCCCTTGGTGCGCGCGGCGGCGGGCGAAACGGCGTTGTCGAACGCGAGCGGGCCATCCAGCGTGCCGCCGGTGATCTGGCCACGGTCGGCCATCTTGCACAGCGCGGCGGCATCCAGCGTGGCCGGCATCGAAGGCATCACCGTTTCCACCGCCGCCAGGATCGCGACCTTCGGGTCCGGCACGCCGATCACGTGCGCCAGGTCGATCGCGTTCTGCACGATGTCGGCCTTCTGCATCAGATCCGGCGCGAGATTGATCGCCGCATCGGTGACGATGAACGGGCGTGGATAATGCGGTGTCTGCAACACGAAGCAATGGCTGACGCGGCGCTTGGTGCGCAGGCCGGCATCGCGCGCGACCACGGCGGTCATCAGTTCGTCGGTGTGCAGGCTGCCTTTCATCAGCGCCTCGACCTTGCCTTCGCAGGCCAGTTGCGAGGCGCGCGCGGCGGCGGCGTGGCTGTGCGCGGCGTCTTCGATCACGACGCCGGACAGGTCGAAACCTTCCTGTTGCGCCACCGCCTCGATGCGCGCACGCGGGCCGACCAGCACCGGCTCGATCAGCCCGGCGCTGCGCGCATCCAGTGCGCCCTTCAGGCTTGGCGCATCGCAGGGATGCACCACGGCGACGCGGATCGCGGCCAGCGGCGCGACATGCGCCAGCAGGCGGCCGAGACCATCGTTGCCGTTGCTGTCGCGGCGGATCTCGGGCAGGCCGGCGCGCGGCAGTTCGATGCGCTCGCTCGGCGCAATCACACGTGCCTTGCCGTCGATCACGACGATGCCGTCCTGGTTGACGCAGGTGCAGGCCAGTACGACCTGGCGCGTGGCGGCATCCAGCACTTCCACCTGCACCTTGACCTTGAGCCGGTCACCGACCTTCAACGCCGCGTGGAAAGCCAGCGCCTGTTCCAGATGCACGCTGCCCGGGCCCGGCAGGCGGGTGTCGATCAGCGTGCCGATCAGGGCGCCGCCCCAGGTGCCGCGCGCCACGTTGTCCTGTGACGCTGCCTGCTGCCGCTCGACGGCGACTCCGGCCAGCGCGGCAAAAGCGTGGACATCTTCGCGCGTCAACACGCGTTCGACGCTGGCGGCATCGCCCACGGCCAGTTCGTCGAAAGTGCGGTTGCGCAGCAATGTCAGGTCATCGGGAGACGGGGCGGGTGAGGTCACTGGAACTCCTTGGATGGCTCGGATGGAAGCGGTCTGCGGTTGCCGGCGAATATCCGGTGCCAGTCATGCTGCCGACATCCGGTTTCGTCACCGCGATCCGGCATGATGCCAGTCCGGAATGCCGCACTGCCTGCCATTAATCGCAGACTAGATGCAAAGCCTGACGGCGAGGTTGAGCAGGATCAAACTTCGTTTTGGATCGTTGGAGTGAACGGTGGGGCGCTGGAAAGTGCGCGGTCCTGAAACAGAAATGCCAGCCGGAAGCTTCCGGCTGGCATTCGGGAAACACGCTGCGGTGAGCTTCAGACCAGCTTGGTCAACCAACCATGGCGATCCTCGCTGCGGCCGTACTGGATGTCGGTCAGTTCCTTGCGGATCGACATGGTGAGTTCACCCGGTTCGGCGTCGGCGTTGCCGACCGAGAAGTCCGTGCCCTTGAGTACGCCGATGGGCGAGATGCTGGCGGCGGTGCCGCAGGCGAAGGTTTCCACGATGTCGCCCGAGCGCATGCCGTCGATCCATTCCTGCACGTCGATGCGGCGCTCGGTGACGCTGACGCCGCGGTCGCGCAGCAGCTGGATCACCGAAAGCCGGGTGATGCCTTCCAGAATGCTGCCGGACAGTTCCGGGGTGATGACGCTGCCGTCGCGCTGCACCAGGAACACGTTCATGCCGCCCAGTTCTTCGATGTAGCGGCCTTCCTGTGAATCCAGGAACAGCACCTGCGCACAACCGTTGGCCACGGCCTGCTGCTGCGGCAACAGCGAGGACGCGTAGTTGCCGCCGCACTTGGCCGATCCGGTGCCGCCCTTGCCGGCGCGCGAGTAGTCGCGCGAGAGCCAGATCGATACCGGCTTGACGCCGCCCTTGAAGTACGCGCCGGCCGGGCTGGCGATGACGTAGTAGGCTGCTCGCTGGGCCGCGCGCACGCCGAGAAAATCCTCGTTGGCGATCATGAACGGGCGCAGATAGAGGCTGGCCTCACCGCCGCTGGGCACCCAGTCCTTGTCGATGGATACCAGTTGGCGGATCGATTCGACGAAGGTTTCGACCGGCAGTTCCGGCAGCGCCAGGCGGCGCGCGGAATGCTGCATGCGGGCGCCGTTGGCTTCCGGGCGGAACGACCAGATCGAGCCGTCGGCGTGGCGGAAGGCCTTCAGCCCTTCAAAAATTTCCTGCGCGTAGTGCAGCACCGCCGAGGCCGGCGACAGGCTGAGCGGGCCGTAGGCGCGGACCTGGGCATCGTGCCAGCCGTCGGCCTGGGTCCAGTCGATGGCGACCATGTGGTCGGTGAAATGGGTGCCGAAGCCGGGATTGGCGAGGATCGCGTCGCGCTCGGCCTGGCTGCGGGGATGGGCGGAAGGGGAAACCTGGAAGTCGATGCTCATGGGAAAACTCGATGCGGAAGAAGGGAATGCGTCGGGCAACTGCGAGCCGCAGGCCGCGATCCGGATATCCGGCCGGCCCATGGTAACTGCCGGCCGGCCGGGGAATCAGCACCGCCGCTGCGGCAGCGGCGGGCGTGGATCAGCGCTGCGACGCCCGGTTCAGATGTGCAGCGCGTGGCCGAGGGCGCGCAGTGCAGCTTCCTGCACGGCCTCGCCCAGGGTCGGGTGCGGGTGGATCGTGGCGGCGATGTCTTCCAGCGACGCGCCCATTTCGATGGACTGCACGAAGGCGATGGACAGCTCGGACACCTGCGCGCCCACGGCCTGCCAGCCGAGGATGCGGTGGTCGTCCTCGCGTGCGACCACGCGCACGAAGCCGTCGGAGGATTCCAGCGTCATCGCGCGGCCATTGGCGGCGAACGGGAACAGCGCGGTCTTGATCGTGATGCCGTGGGCCTTGGCCTCGTCCGGTGACAGGCCGACCACGACCACTTCCGGATCGGTGAAGCACACCGCCGGGATCGCGGCCGGTTCGAAACGGCGTTTTTTGCCGCTGACGATCTCGGCCACCATTTCGCCCTGCGCCATCGCGCGGTGCGCCAGCATCGGCTCGCCGGCGACATCGCCGATGGCCCAGACATTGCGCATCGAAGTGCGGCACTGGTCGTCGATCTTGATGGCGCGGCCGGCCATGTCCAGGTGCAGCGATTCCAGATTGAAGCCATCGGTCTTGGGGCGACGGCCGACGGCGACCAGGATCTGGTCGGCATCCAGCGCCAGTTCCTTGCCGTCCGGACTGCGCACGCGCAGCGCGCCGGAATCGGAAAGCCCCAGCACGCTGTGGCCGGTGAGCAGGGCGACGCCGGATTTTTCCAGATGCTGTGCGACCGGGCGGGTCAGCTCGGCATCGTAGGCCGGCAGGATGCGGTCCTGTGCTTCGACCACGAGCACATCGCAGCCGAGCTTGCGGTAGACGCTGCCCAGTTCCAGACCAATGTAGCCACCGCCGACGACGATCAGCTTCTTCGGCAATGTCTTGGGCGAGAGCGCTTCGGTGGAGGAAATCACCTTGCCGCCGAACGGCAGGAACGGCAGCTCCACCGGCACTGAACCGGTCGCCAGCAGCAGGTGTTCGCAGCGGATGCGCAGCAGCTGGCCGCCATCGCCGGCACCTGCCACTTCGACCGTCTTGCCGTCGACCACCTTGCCCAGGCCGGACACCACGCGTACGCCGTTCTTCTTCAACAACGCCGCCACGCCGCCGGTCAGACGGCGCACGATGCCGTCCTTCCAGGCCACGGTCTTGCCGATGTCCAGCGCCGGTGCCTGCACGCTGATGCCCAGTGCCGAATCGCCGGCCGCGAACGCGGCAACTTTCGCGAATTCCCCGGCGGCGTGGATCAGCGCCTTGGACGGAATGCAGCCGATGTTGAGGCAGGTGCCGCCGGGCGTGGCCGCTTCCACCAGCACGGCGGGAATGCCGAGCTGGCCGGCGCGGATCGCCGCGACGTAGCCGCCGGGGCCGCCGCCGAGGACAAGAAGTTGGGTTTCGATTGTGTGTGCCATGACGTTGGGACTACCTGAAAGTTGGGGCTCCCCCTCCCCCGCCGGCGGGGGAGAGGGGATTGTTATCCGGCGTTCGTTTGAATATCCGGTTACTCCACAAACAGCAGGGTCGGGTTTTCCAGCAGGGCGCGGATCGCCTGCACGAACTCGGCCGCTTCCATGCCGTCGACGATGCGGTGGTCGAACGAGGACGAGAGGTTCATCAGCTTGCGCGCGACCACGTGGCCGCCGCGGAAGCAGGGCCGCTCGATGATGCGGTTGACGCCGACGATGGCCACTTCCGGGTGGTTGATGATCGGGGTGGAGGCGATGCCGCCGATCGGGCCGAGGCTGGAAATGGTGATGGTCGAACCACTCAGTTCCTCGCGCGTGGCCTTGCCGGTGCGTACCGCGTTGGCAAGGCGTGCGATTTCGGCGGCGGTCTGCCACAGGTCCAGCGCTTCGGCATGGGCCACCACCGGCACCGACAGCCCGACCTCGCTTTGCGTCGCGATGCCCAGCTGCACGCCGCCGTAGCGGGTGACGATGTTGGCCTCGTCGTCGAAACGCGCATTCATCTGCGGAAAATCGCGCAGCGCCAGCACGATGGCGCGGGCCAGGAACGGCAACAGCGTGAGCTTGCCGCGCCCGGCGCCATGGCGCGTATTGAGCGTGGCGCGCAGCGCCTCGACCTCGGTCACGTCGATTTCTTCGACGTAGGTGATGTGCGGAATGCGGGTCCAGGAATCCTGCATCTTCTGCGCGATGCGACGGCGCAGGCCGATCACCGGAATCTGCGTTTCACCACCGCGACGCGCGTAACCGCTGCCGCTGTTGCCACCGCTGCGGGTCTGCCCGCCACTGGCGGCATAGGCATCCAGATCGGCATGGGTGATGCGCCCACCGGCGCCAGTGGGCGGCACGTAGCGCAGTTCGACACCCAGATCCCAGGCGCGACGACGCACCGCCGGCGAGGCCAACGGACGTTCGCCAGGCTGCAAGGTTCCGCGTGTGGGCGCGGAACCGGGAATCGGGAGTGGGGAATGGGGAGTCGTAGAGGCGGGGGCAACGGACGCCGGTGCGGGCACAGGCTTTGCCTGAGATGTTTCAGGCACGGTTTGCACGGCTTGAGCCGGGGCAGCATCAGCCGCAGCCGCCCCCGCTTTTGCCATTCCCGAATCTCCATTCCCGATTCCCGCCCCCCCAGCCACATTGCCCGCACCTTCCACTTCCAGCCGGATCAATTCGCTGCCCACGGCCATCATTTCGCCGGGTGCGCCGCCGAGCGAGAGCACGGTGCCGGCCACCGGCGAGGGGATTTCGACCATCGCCTTGTCGGTCATGACTTCGGCCACGACCTGGTCCTCGGAAACGCTGTCGCCGACCGCGACCTTCCAGGCGATCACTTCCACTTCCGCGATGCCTTCGCCGATATCGGGCATCTTGATGACATGCTGTCCCATGGTTCAGTCCTCCAGCACGCGATGCATCGCGTCGATGACCCGGGCCGGCCCGGGGAAATAGTCCCATTCCTGCGCATGCGGATAGGGTGTGTCCCAGCCGGTGACGCGTTCCACCGGCGCTTCCAGGTGGTAGAAGCAGTGCTCCTGCACCAGCGCGACCAGTTCGGCGCCGTAGCCGCAGGTGCGGGTGGCTTCGTGCAGCACGATGCAGCGGCCGGTCTTCTTCACCGAATCCACGATGGCGTCCAGATCCAGCGGCCACAGGCTGCGCAGGTCGATGACTTCGGCGTCGATGCCGGCATCGCGTGCGGCGGCCAGCGCCACCCAGACCGTGGTGCCGTAGGTCAGGATCGTCAGTGCCTTGCCTTCGCGCGCGATCGCGGCCTTGTCCAGCGGCACGTTGTAATAGCCTTCCGGCACGAGGTTGTCCGGGTGCTTGCCCCAGGACGTTACCGGGCGGTCGTGGTAGCCGTCGAACGGGCCGTTGTAGAGGCGCTTGGGCTCCAGGAAAATCACCGGATCCTCGCATTCGATTGAGGAAATCAGCAGACCCTTGGCATCGTACGGATTGGACGGCATCACGGTGCGCAGGCCGGCCACGTGGGTGAAGATCGCCTCCGGGCTCTGGCTGTGGGTCTGGCCGCCGTAGATGCCGCCACCGCAGGGTGTGCGGAACACGATGGGCGCGGTGAACATGCCGCAGGAGCGGTAACGCAGGCGCGCCGCTTCGGACACGATCTGGTCGTAGGCCGGATAGATGTAGTCGGCGAACTGGATCTCGGCCACCGGGCGCAGGCCGTAGGCACCCATGCCGATGGCCGCGCCGGCGATGCCGCTTTCGGAAATCGGCGTATCGAACACGCGGTGCTTGCCATACTTGGCCTGGAGGCCGTCGGTGCAGCGGAACACGCCGCCGAAATAGCCCACGTCTTCGCCAAAGATCACGACGTTGTCGTCGCGCTCCAGCATCACGTCCATCGCCGAACGCAGCGACTGGATCATCGTCATCGGGCTGCCGCCCGGGGAAATCGGGTTGTCGCTCATCGGGTCAGACTCCAAGTTGCTGGCGCTGGCGGCGGAGATGGTCGGGCATGTCCTTGTAGACGTCCTCGAACATGTCGGCCGCGCCTGGACGCTTATCGCTGCCGAGGATGCCGTGGCGTTCGGCCTCCTTCAGCGCCTGCACCACTTCCTCGTCGAGGGCGGCGCGGGTGGCTTCATGCTGTTCATCGCTCCACAGGCCGCGGGCGATCAGGTGCTTCTTCAGGCGTTCGACCGGATCGCCGAGCGGGAAGCGTTCGGCATCGTCGGCGGGGCGGTACTTGGACGGATCATCCGAGGTGGAATGCGGGCCGGCGCGGTAGGTGACCCATTCGATCAGGGTCGGGCCGAGGCTGGCCCGGGCACGGGCCGCAGCCCAGCGCGACACAGCGTACACCGCAAGAAAATCGTTGCCGTCCACGCGCAGTGACGGGATGCCGTAACCCAGACCACGTGTCGCCAGCGTGGTGTGTTCGCCACCGGCAATCGCCTGGAAGGTGGAGATCGCCCACTGGTTGTTGACGATGTTGAGGATCACCGGCGCGTGGTAGACCTCGGCAAACGTCAGCGCGGCGTGGAAATCGCCTTCGGCGGTGGCACCGTCGCCGACCCAGGCCGCCGCGATCTTGGTGTCGCCCTTGATCGCCGATGCCATCGCCCAGCCCACCGCCTGGATGTACTGCGTGGTCAGGTTGCCGGAGATCGAGAAGAAGCCGTGTTCCTTGTAGGAATACATGATCGGCAGCTGGCGCCCGCGCAGCGGATCGGCGGCGTTGGACAGCACCTGGCACATCATGTCGACCATCGACACGTCCTTGGTCAGCAGGATGCCCTGCTGCCGGTACGTGGGGAAATGCATGTCGCCGTCGCGCAGCGCCAGGGTCTGGCCGACCGCGATGGCTTCCTCGCCCAGGCACTGCATGTAGAAGGAGGTCTTCTTCTGGCGCTGGGCGATCAGCAGGCGCGCATCGTAGGCGCGGGTCTTGAGCATGGCGTGCATGCCCTTGAGCAGGATGTCGTCGGAAATGTCCCTGGCCCAGTCGCCGACGGCATTGCCTTCATCATCCAGCACCCGGATCAGGCCGCGGGTGTAGTCGGTGGTTTCCGGCGGGGTCACATGCAGCGGCAATCCGGCCAGTGCGCCGGCCGGGCTGAGCTTCAGATAGGAGAAATCGGTGGTCTGCCCGGGCCGGGCGCTGGGCTCGGGCACGTGCAGATGCAGAGGGGCGGAATCGCTCATGGCGTGGATCCTTTGCTGCGGGTGGAGCTCCGCAGGGGCAGGCCGGAACCTGCCGGAAGCGGCGCGTTTGGGGCCAAGTCTAGAAGTACGGCCAGTTATCGTAAAATTGATATAACTCCTACGAGGTATCTGCAAAACAGATGTCCATTCCCGGCAACCTTTCGCTCAAGCAACTGCGTTATTTCGCCGCGGCGGCCGAGTCCGGCCAGTTCTCGCTGGCGGCGCGGCGGCTGCATGTCTCGCAGTCGGTGGTGACCACGGCCATTGCCCAGCTCGAAGCGATCCTGGGCGCCGATCTGTTCGAGCGACTGCCGCATGGCGTCGAGCTGACCGCTGCCGGGCACCGCTTCCACCAGCATGTGCGGCACGCGCTGGATACCTTGCTGGATGCGCTGAGCGAACCGCTGTTCTTCGGTGAAGACCTGTCCGGCGTGGTGCGGGTCGGGGCCTCGTACACGGTGCTGGGGTATTTCCTGCCCGGCCTGCTGGCGCGCTTCCGCCGCGCCTACCCGAAGGTGGAACTGGATCTGATCGACATGGACCGCCCCAGCATCGAGCAGGGCGTGGCCAACGGTGATCTGGACGTGGGCCTGTGCATTACCTCGAACATGGATGCCGCCCCTGGCAATCTGCGGCACCAGGTGCTGGCGCGTTCGCGCCGCCAGTTGTGGATGGCGCAGGAACATCCGCTGGCGCAATTGCCGCAGATCCGGCTGGCCGACATCGCGGCCTGGCCCTACATCCTGCTGACCGTGGACGAAGGCGAAGCCTCGACCCTGCGCTACTGGCAGGCGGCCGGGCAGGAACCCAACATCGCCTTCCGCACGTCCACGCTGGAAGCGCTGCGCGGACTGGTGGCCTACGGTTTCGGGGTCACGATTCTGTCCGATATCGTGTACCGGCCCTGGTCGCTGGAAGGGCGCAAGATCGACAGCCGCATGATCGCCGACGTGGTGCCGCCAATGGAGGTCGGGCTGGTGTCGCGGCGTGACGAACGTCTGCCGCAGGTACCGCATGCGTTCCAGCAGTTTTTGGTGTTCGCCTGCAGCGCGATGCCTGATTCGATCCTGCGCTGAAGCGCGGCTCCCCCATTCGCAGACGCTTTCGCGCGGATTTCCGAACCGATGCCCGAGCTGGACATACCCCACGTTTTGCAGGCCGATGGCCTGGTCACGACCACCATCGCGATCCTGCTGTTCTTCATCGGGCGCCGGCTCAACCAGCGCTTCGCGTGGCTGCGGCGCTACAGCATTCCCGAGCCGGTGGTGGGCGGGCTGTTCTGCGCGATCGTGGTGGGCGTGCTGTATTACGGTTTTGATCGGCAGGTGCAGTTCACGCTGGATGCGCGTGATGTGCTGCTGCTGTATTTCTTCGCTGCAATCGGGCTGAACTCGGATGTGCGCACGCTGCGTCAGGGCGGCTGGCCGCTGCTGATCCTGGTGCTGCTGGCCGGTGGTTTCATCCTGCTGCAGAACGGCGTGGGCATGGCGGTGGCCAGCGCCTTCGGCATGGACCCGCGCGCCGGCCTGATGACCGGATCAGTGTCGTTGACCGGCGGGGTCGGCACCACGCTGGCCTGGGCGCCGTATTTCACCGACACCCTGGGCATCGCCAACGCCGGGGAGCTGGGGCTGGCTTCGAACATGCTCGGGCTGATCGCCGCCTGCGTGGTCGGCGGCCCGATCGCCGGTTTCCTGATGCAACGCCACGGCATCGCCGGCTCGGGCGTGGCGACGCTGGAAATCGGCACCGCTTACGAACAGGAGCCGCGTGCACGGCTGCGTTACGAGGGCGTGCTGCATGCCTTGTTCTGGCTCAATATGGCGCTGATCGTGGGGCAGGGCATCAGCGCGCTGATCGATCTGACCGGCCTGAACCTGCCGGATTTCGTCGGCTGCCTGATGGCCGGCATCGTGATCCGCAGCATCGGCGATCTGCTGCGGCCGCGTGTCGGGCGGCTCTGGAACTGGCCCGCGATCCAGCCCGGCGTGGCGCTGATTTCCGATATCTGCCTGGGCCTGTTCCTGACGATGGCACTGATGGGATTGCAGGTCTGGCTGCTGCAGGACGTGCTCGGCTTCGTCGCCACGGTGATCACGTTGCAGGTGCTGCTGGTGGTGCTGTTCACCGTGTTCGTCGTGTTCCGCCTGATGGGGCGCAATTACGAAGCGGTCGTGGTGTGCGCCGGTTTCGGCGGCATCACGCTGGGTTCCACCGCCACCGCCGTGGCCAATATGAGCGCGGTCACGCGCCAGTACGGCAACGCCCCGCAGGCGATGCTGATCGTGCCGCTGGTCTGCGGCTTCTTCATCGACCTGGCCAATGCGCTGATGATCGGGGTGCTGGCTGGGTGAGGTGCGAACCTGTGCGCCGGCTGGGATAACATGCCCGGCCTGCACGCCTGATCGAGGTATTCGTCCAATGCGCCACTGATGCCACCGTCGTGATGACGGCCTGTTTCCGCCTTCCCCGGCTGCCGGGGGAGCACTTGGCATCCGTGGGAAATGTGCATGACGAATCCATTCCTTACGCTGGAAGGCGTAACCCATGTCCTGCCGGATGGCAGGACGCTGTTTTCCGATCTGAATGAAACCTTCGATGCGCGGCGGACCGGACTGGTCGGCCGCAACGGCGTCGGCAAGACCGTGCTGGCGCGCATCCTGGCCGGACGGATAACGCCGTCCGCCGGGCGTTGTCTGGGTTCGGGCCGGGTGCATTACCTCGTGCAGCAGGTGGCGGTTCCGGCAGGCAGCAATGTCGCCGCTCTGGCGGGCGTTCGTGCTGTGCTGGATGCGCTGGCGCGGATCGAGGAAGGCAGTGTTGCGCCCGAGGATTTCGAGATCGTCAACGAACGCTGGGACATGCGCGAGCGGCTCGGGCACGCATTGGCGCAGCACGGATTGGAGCATCTGGATGCCCACACGCCGGCACACCGGTTGAGCGGCGGTGAAGCCATGCGTGTGGCACTGGTCGGCGCGTGGTTGTCGGAGGCCGATATCCTGATTCTCGACGAACCCAGCAACCATCTTGATCGCCCGAGCCGGCGGGCGCTGATGGCGCAACTGCAACGCTGGCCGCGCGGGCTGCTGGTGGTCAGCCATGATCGACAGTTGCTCGACACGATGCAGCGCATCGTCGAGCTGTCACCGCTCGGGCTGCGCAGCCACGGTGGCAACTACACGTTCTACGCTCGTTGCAGGGCGCAGGAGCAGCAGAATGCGCTGGCGCAGCTTGAACTATGCAAGCACGAACGCCGGCGCGAGCAGCAGGCCATGCGCATCGAACGCGAGCGACAGGAACGGCGGCAGGCGCGTGGTGCGCAGCAAGGAAAACAGGCCAATCAGGCAAAGATCCTGCTCGACCGGCAGAAGGAGCGCAGCGAAAGCGCGGCTGGAAGATTGAACAGGCAACAGTCGCTCAGCCGCGAACAACTCGACCAGCGCGTGCGCGAAGCTGCGCGGCAGGTGCAGGACGAGGCAGCCATCGTGTTGCGCACGCTGCCCGTGACGCAGGCAGCACAGCGCCGCGTGGCGGAATTGGATGAGGTGCAACTGCCTTTCGTCTCCGCCTCCACGCGTGCAATCACGTTGACGTTGACCGGCCAGCAACGTGTCGGTGTCGTCGGTCCGAACGGTTGCGGAAAATCCACGCTGTTGAATGTGCTGGCGGGCCGACTGCCACCTGTGGCTGGCACCTGCAAGGTCGTTGCTGAGCACGTCTTTCTCGACCAGCGGCTGGCCGATTTGTACCCGCAATGTTCGGTGCTCGAACAGATGCAATCTGCCAATCGCAACGCCACCGAAGCCGACCTTCGCACCCGTCTGGCACAACTGGGTCTGGATGCCGCGATGATCGAACGACCCAGCGCCGCGCTCAGTGGCGGCGAACGTCTGAAAGCGGCACTGGCCTGCGCACTCCATGCCGATCTCCCGCCGCGCTTGCTGTTGCTCGATGAACCGAGCAACCACCTCGATCTGGCCTCGACCCAGGCGTTGGAAACCATGCTGCAAGGCTATCGCGGCGCGCTGGTGGTGGTGTCGCACGATGATGTGTTTCTCGAAAGTCTTGGTCTGACGCATCGCTTGATGGCCACTTCGGAAGGATGGCGAATGGAACCGTGGTGAATTTCAGGCAAGGCGGGCACAACTTGCAGCGGCCGGGAAGGCGAGGCGGTTCAGCCTGACGAATGGCCGGTTGATCATCGGAACCTGCATTACACTCGTTGGCCGCCCGATTCACTCACAGCCGGGGTTCCACGATGATTGGCCATTCCCATCCAGTCGCTGTCGGCAACATCCGGGCAGTGCTGCTCATGCTGCCGGTATTTCTATCACTGCTGGCTGGTTGCAGCGGTTCTTCCAATTCCAGCCCGCCGCCGCTGCCCAGTCCGCCGCCGGCAACGCCGAACCCGGCGCAAATCCGTACGGCGCAACTCGACAGTGCCCTGTCTCCGTTGCAGAGCACCGATCCGGCCGCGAGTCCGGCCGATCTGGCACCGCTGTCGCGCGTGGCCCAGGCGCGGGTCGTGGGCATGGGCGAGGGCACGCACGGAACGCGCCAGTTCTTCCGGATGAAGCACCGCATCTTCCGCTGGCTGGTTCAAGAGCACAGCGTGCGTGTGTTCGCGATGGAGTCCGACGTGGCCGAGGGCATCTACCTGGACCGCTACGTGCAGAGCGGCGAAGGCGATCTGGAGGCCATCATGCTGGCGCGCATGCATTACTGGCCCTGGTACACCGAGGAGGTGCGCGACCTGATCCAGTGGATGGCCGATTACAACGCCGGCCGCCCGGAACAGGAACGGCTGCGCTATATCGGAGTGGATTCGGCCACCGTGGGTTTGCAGCCCGATCTGCTGATCGAATATCTGACCCGGACCGCACCCGATCTGCTCGATGCCGCCGAGGAAGCGGTCGGGCCATTGCGCGTGTCGATGATGGGAGCCTGGGAACTGTATGCCGGGATGGACCAGGACCAGTACGACACCTTGCGAAACGGTCTGGAAGAGCTGTCCGACACGTTGCTGGAGCGGCGCGCTGAACTGGTAGAGGCCGGTTCGGAGGCGGATTTCGAGCTGCACATGTATTTGCTGGGGAATCTGCTGGATTCCCACGCCGCCATGTTCATGGCCTACAACGCGGAATGGATCGATCAGTCCCATCACCGGGAACGGAGCCTGGCCAACAACGTCCTGCGGCTGGAAGCCCTCACCGAGCCGGGCATCCGGGTGGCGCTGTGGGGACACAATCTGCACGTGACCACCAGCCCCCACGGCGAGGGTTTCCCGACCATGGGCAGCTTCCTGCGCGAGACGCTGGGGGACGAATACCAGGCGATCGGTTTCTCGTGGACACACGGTGAATTCATGGCCCAGGCGCCCGGTGTCGGGTTGGCGAAGCACAGCCATCCGCTGCCGCCGCTGGCCGGTTCGGTCAATGAACTGCTGCATTCCGCCGGGGAGGATCAGTACATCCTGGATCTCGGATTGTTGCCCGCTGCAGAGCTGCGTACCTGGCTGACGCAGCCGCGCAATTTCCTGCAGGTCGGCTCGGTCTACCAGCCCGAACTTCCGGCCAGCGCGTATTACGACCTGGAGGCCGTGCTGGAACGGTATGACGTGCTGATCCACATCGACCAGTCCGAAGCCAGCCGGCCGCTGCCGGTGCCATGAGTTCGGGCCTGCCGGTATGCCGGCAGGATGGGCGATGGGTGGCGGCGATGCTGGCAGCATGCCGCCGATGCCGGTGTGGGTTGGTTGAAGCACACGCGAATTTCTACTGCGTGGCGGTGGCGGCTTCAGCCTGAAGTGCGGCGGCCTGTTCTTCCATGCCCAATCGTTGGTACGTATCAATCAAACGTGTGGACGCCTCCCTGGTGCGTGGATGATCCGGGCCTTGGCGAGCCTGAAGCATGGCCAGCGCGGGTTCGAGTTTGTCGCGTGCGGCATGGACATCTCCGGCTGCAAGGTCGGCAGCGGCGGCGCTGGAGAGCATGACCGGCCAGTTCGGGAAGTTGGGGCCGAGGATGTCCGGCGCCAGGCGCAGCAATTCGGCAAAAGCGGCTCGTGACTCGACGACTCGACCGGCCTTGAGCAAAAGCGTGCCGCGCGCACTGCGCGCCATCAGGGTGTCGCGGTTCGGCGTGCCGCGCTCCATGGCGATGACTTCGTCGGCCAGTGCCAGGGCTTCGTCGGCACGGCCGAGTTTGTCAAGCGTCGAAATGAACATGACCCGATCGATCAGGGCATCATGCGAGTCGCCTTCGCCGCGTGCGATGCGGGTGTCCAGTGCCCGGCGCAACAGGGGCTCGGCTTCTGCGGGACGATCCAGCGAATTGTATGCGGCGGCCAGTTGTGCCCCGGAACCCAGCGTCAGCGGATGATCGTCGCCATACCGGACGCGCCGCTTTTCGTAGACCTCGGCATACCATTGGGCGGCTTCCTCCAGTCGCCCCTGGCGATGCAGGGTCTGGCCGAGCACCTTCTTGGTGTAGAGCGTCTGCGGGTGGTCTTGTCCGAGACGGGTGGATTCCGAGTCGAGCGTCTGGCGGATCAGGCTTTCGGCCTCGACGAAGCCACCGGTTTGCAGCAGCGCGTAGGCCAGATTGTGGCGGAGCACGTCGGTGATGATGTCGCTGTCATCCAGATGTGCGAGCAATGGATCGGCAAGCAGGGAGCGATCGAGTTCGACCGCAGCTTCGACGTCTCCCACTTCTTCCAGCGCCTGGGCGCGCACCACCCGGACCCGCAGAGCCAGGTGCGCGGCCCACTCCGCGTTGGATTGGGCAAGGGTTGCCTCCAGCGCCCAGGCTTGTTCCACCGCATCGGCGGGCTTGCCGCCACGCGCAAAATCCTGGATGCGGGCAAATTGCGCTTCGGCTGCTTCCCGGCTGGCAGGGCCGAAACCCTGATCCAGCCAGTTCTGTGCCTGATCGAAAAATCCTTGGGCGGTACCGCTTTCCCCCAATCCGCTCCAGGTTCGTCCCAGCAGGAGGGCGACCTGTCCTGCGGTGCGGGGTTGCGATGCCGCCGTGTCCAACGCCAGTGCAGCGCCTTCGAGAACCTGGCGCAAGGGCATGTCCGGCGAGCCACCGAGTTCAGGATCTGCCTCGGTCAGCATGCGTTCGACGAAGTCATTCACCGCGGACAGTTCCAGCGCTCTCGATTCGGCGTCCGCCTGGGCGAGCCGGGCACGCTGCGCCGCCAGTGTGCTGATCACCGTGGTGGCGACGAGTGCGAGGAACACGATGCTCGCGGCAATACTCAGCGCGCGGTGGCGGCGCACGAAGCGGCTGGCGCGGTAGGCCAGGGTCGGGGCGCGGGCCAGCACCGGGTGGTGGTCGATCAGCCGCTGCAGGTCGTCGGCGAACTCGCCGGCGCTGGCGTAGCGTTGCTGGCGCTCGGGGGCCAGCGCCTTCATCACCACCCGGTCCAGATCGCCGCGCGCCTGCGGGCTGAGCTGCGACAGCCGGGGCGGGTCTTCGCGCCGCACGATGTCCAGCGCCTCGAACAGTGTGGATGTGGTCAGGCGCGGGTGCGGCAGACGGCCGCTGACCAGTTCGTAGGCGATCACGCCCAGGGCGTAGACATCGCTGCGCGCGTCGACGTCGGAAGCGCGCCCGGCCAGCTGCTCCGGGCTCATGTAGGGCAGGGTGCCGATGACCTGGCCGGCCTGTGTCATTTCCTCGTCGCTGTCGCGCAGGCGGGCCACACCGAAATCCAGAATGCGCGGCTGGCCCTGCGGATCGATCAGGATGTTGGCGGGTTTCAGATCGCGATGGACGACGCCGTGTGCATGGGCATGCTGCACCGCGCGGCACAACGCGATCAGCAGTTGCAGGCGGGCATCGGGATCGGGGCGTTCGCGTTCGATGTGGCTGCGCAGGTCTGGGCCACGGATCAGCTCCATCGCCAGCCACGGGATAGGCATGCCGCCGATGACATCCTCGCCGGCGGCATAGAGCCGCGCGATGCCGGGGTGTTCGAGCTGGGCCAGGGTCTGGATTTCACGCTGGAAGCGGGCCAGCGCATTGCCGGACAGGCCGCGTACCACCTTCAGCGCGACCTCGCGCGGCGGGTGTTCCTCGTGCGCCAGATAGACCCGGCCCATGCCGCCTTCACCCAGCAGCCCGAGGATGCGATACGGGCCCACACGTGCCGGCAGTGCGATGCTGCCGGCCTGTCCCTCATCCAGTTTCAGCGTGGCTTCGTGCATGGCGGCATCCGGTGGTGGTGCTGCCATGCTGCCACAGCGCGGGACACTTCCGGCGGTGCCGGGATGGTTGGCGGTGATGGTGTGCGGCGGAAGTGTCAGCTGACGTCGTCGAGTGTGAAGGCGGCCTGGATCCATTCGATCTGCGGGGCTGGTCCGGCTTCGGTCAGCGCGACCACGTCGAAGCGGCAGGGCCACTGCGAAAACTGCGGATTGGCGGCAAGAAAGGCGTTGGCCGCCAGCGCGATGCGGCGGCGCTTGGTGGCGGTGACCGAGGCCAGGCCGCCGCCGAAGCGCGTATTGCGGCGCAGCCGCACTTCCACGAACACCAGGCTGCGGCCCTCGCGCATCACCAGATCCAGTTCGCCGAAGCGATAGCCGACATTGGCCGCGAGCGTCACCAGTCCGGCGCGTTCCAGATGTTCGCGCGCGGCCGCTTCGCCGGCCTGGCCGATGTCGCGCGTGGCCATCTGCTGCTGTTCCGCAGGCTCAGGGCTGGCGGAACTGGAGGTCATCGCCGATCAGCCCGGCTTCGCGCACTGGCTGTACCCGGCCGCCCTGGAAACGTGCCCAGGCCGGGTTGCGCAGGATCTGGCCGAAGCCGTCGAAACGCAGCTGCCCGGTGGCGCCTTCCAGCACGGTCTGCGGCGATTGCGCCAGATGCCGGAAATGGCCGATCAGGTGGAACGCATCCAGCCCGAACGCGAACAGCCGCGCGCCGCCGCCGTGGCTGCTGTCCAGGCCGCTCATCGCCTCGCGCGTGGGGCGGCCGTCGACTTCGCCGATCAGCCACGGTGCTTCGGTGAACTCGATGCCGTCCAGTTCGCGGTCGAGCCGTGCATTGCCGGCGCCGGCGGTGATCTGCGACGTGGCGTAGATCGGCAGGCTGTAGATGCCGGCCACGCGCAGTTGCGGCACCAGCAGGCGCGCCTGCTCGGCGCGGCCGGTGAAGAAGATCGCATCGGCATTGATCTGGATGCGGTTCTGTTCGATCCGCAGATCGCCATCGGCGGCGACTGCCTGCGCACCGATCTGCGCGATCGCGCTGGACAGCGCCGGGCCGTAATTGGGTTCGTTGTCGGGCAGTTGCGCGACAGCGACCACCTGGCCGCCACGCTGTTCGATGCGGCGTGCCAGCGCATCGGCGGCGCGCTGGCCGTATTCGTCGCTGCCACGGATCACCAGCACCCGCAGCCCACCGCGTTCGGCGATGCGGTTGGCGGCGGCGATGCCTTCGTCTTCGGGCACCAGCGCGAAGCTCATGCTGCCCGGCGGCGGTGGCGTGGCGCCGCCACGGTTCAGCGCCAGCAGCGGCACCTGGCCTTCGCGATCCGCCTCGAACAGCGCCGCCACGTCTTCGCGCCCGAGCGGTCCGACGATGGCCTGGGCACCGTCGGCCAGTGCCTTGCGATAGACCGCCAGTGCGGTTTCCGGGCTGTTGCCGGTGGCGTAGATGCGCACGTTCGGGCGGCTGCGGGTTTCTTCGTAATAGCCGGCGATGAAGCCATCGCGCACGGCCTGCGCGGCGGCCCCGAGGTTGCCGTCCAGCGGCAGCAGCAGCGCGATGCGGGCGAACGGCTGGTAGCCATCGGCATCCATGCCGGGCAGGGCGTCATCCAGCGCGGTGTCGGTGTATGGGCGCGGCAATGGCAGGCCGCGTGCGGTCAGTGCGCGTGCGGCATGTGGATATAGCGGATGACGGGCCGGCAGTGCGGCGGCGCCGAAGGCCAGCGCGTCATCGTCCAGCTGCATCAGCAGGGCCTGGATGTCGCGCGTGTTGATGGCCTGTTCTTCCGGTGACAGCGAGGCGGCCAGTTCGGCCCGTGCGGTCGCGGCGAACAGCGGATTGCCGCTGGCCTCGGCGGCGCGCGCGCGCAGTTCCAGCAGGCGCGGGCGGTAGCGTTGTGCCAGCGTCGGCGCGGCCTGGTCCAGCAGTGACAGGGCCTGTTCGGGCTGCTGCCGGTGCAGCGCGATTTCGGCCTGCAGCAGGGCCAGGCGTTGCAGTGCATCGGCATCCAGACGGCGGGTCGAGATGTCCCGCAACACGGCGTCGGCGCGATCCAGATCGCCTTCCTGACGCCAGGCTTCGGCCGCGCGCAGATGCAGGGCATCACGCTGGTTGCGCTGGCTGGCGGCGGCATCGAGGAAACCATGCGCGGCGCGCGCGAAATCACCGCGTTCGTAATCACGCTCGGCCTGGGTCACGGCATCGGAGGTGGCGCGGGTGGGCATCGAATCGCAACCGGCCAGCAGCAGGGCCAAGGCAAGCAGTGGCAGGAAAAGACGCGGTGCGGTTCGCGGCATGGCGGCGGGCTCATCGGGAAGGCAAGGGTAGAATGATACCCAATCGTTCCGTCGCGCCCGTGCCGCTACTTCAGGCCGGCCCGCTGTGCGGTGTTCTTCCGCTGTCGTCAGGAAACTTTCCCCGATGTCCGACTCCACGCCCGGCCGATTGCACGTGGTGGCCACGCCGATCGGCAACCTTGGCGATCTTTCCCCGCGCGCGCTGGAAACCCTGCGCAGCGTCGATGCGATCGCGGCCGAAGACACCCGCCACACCCAGAAGTTGCTGGCCGCGTTCGGCGCCCGCGCCACGCTGATCGCGCTGCACGACCACAACGAGGCCGCGCAATCGGCGCAGCTGGTGGCGCGGATGCTGGCCGGTGCCGATATCGCGCTGGTGTCCGATGCCGGCACGCCGCTGATCTCCGATCCGGGTTTCCGTCTGGTGTGCGCCGCGCGCGAGGCCGGCATCGAGGTGACGCCGGTGCCCGGCGCCTGCGCCGCGATCGCGGCGTTGTCGGTGGCGGGTATCGCCAGTGACCGCTTTGTGTTCGAGGGCTTTCTGCCGAACAAGGCCACTGCCCGGCGCGAGCGGCTGAATGCACTGGCGGCCGAGCCGCGCACGCTGATCTTCTACGAATCCAGCCACCGCATCGCCGCCACGCTGGACGATGCCGCTGCTGCGTTCGGTCCGCAGCGCCACGCGGTGCTGGCGCGCGAGCTGACCAAACGCTTTGAAACGGTGCTGGACGGCACCCTGGCGGAGCTGGTCGAGCGCTTGGCACAGGATGCGGACCAGCATCGCGGCGAGTTTGTGCTGATCGTCGAAGGTGCGCCGGAAGGCGATGACGATACCGCGCTGGTGCTGGGCCGGCGTGCGTTCTCATTGCTGCGCGAACATCTGCCGCCCTCGCAGGCCGCGCGTCTTGCGGCGGAAATAAGCGGTGCACCACGCAAGCGGCTGTATGCGATGGGTGACGAGGCGTCGTAACCCGGCCGGCTTCAGGCGCCGCTGCTGATCGCGTCGGTGCGCGCATCCAGCAGTTGCACGATCACGCGCGGATCCAGTTCGATCATCAATCCGCGCTGGCCGCCATTGCACCAGATTGTCGGGTACTCCAGCGCGCTGTCGTCCAGCGCCACCGGCACGCGCTTTTTCTGTCCGAATGGACTGATGCCGCCGACATGGTAGCCGGTGATGCGTTCGGCGCTGGCGGCCGGCATCAGGCAGGCGTGCTTGCCACCGAGGGTGGCGGCCAGTTTCTTCAACGCCAGTTCGCGCGCCACCGGCACGATGGCGCAGGCCGGTTTGCCATCCAGTTCCAGCATCAGGGTCTTGAACATGCGCGCCGGCTCGATGCCGGTGGCGGCGGCCGCGTGCTGGCCGATGTTGGCTGCGTCTGGATCGTAGTCGTAGGCGTGCAGGCAGTAGTCGATGCGCGCGGCATCCAGGCTGCGGGTGGCGGGTGTGGCGCGGCTCATGGCAAGACGGATTCCGGCAACGTGACCGTGCCGGAGCGGCACGGCCACAGTATGCCGCTGTCGCTATTGGATCAGGTTGGCCTGCAACACGGCAGTGTTGGTCAGCACGCCGAAATGCCCGGTGGCGAAGGTGTAGCTGGCGTTTTCTCCGGGCACGGTGGATGAGTGCACGCCGCCGACGGTGCACACGCCGGTGGAACAGACGATCTGGTCGATGTTGGACTTGATCGAATAGGCGCGCGAAGCGGGCTTCTTGCCGGCCAGGCTGTTGAGCAGCGGGCTGTTGATCGACAACCCCTGCGAGCCGCAGGTGGAGGTCCACACGTTCCACGGATAGCTGCCGCACGACCACAGACCGCGATACGCGCCGGCGATGCCGACGAAACTGTCGACGTAGGATTTGAGGCTGTATTTGTTGATCTGGTGCGCAGCCAGCGTCACGCCCATCGAGTGGCCGATCACGTCGATCTTGCCGGTGCAGGAGCTGGCGATGGCGTCGATCAGCGCATTCTTGATCGGAGTTTCTTCGCTGCCACTGTGATCGTTGCAGGCCGGGCAGGTCTTGCTGCCCCAGTTCGGTCGGAAGATCTGCGAGGCGGCATAACCGCGCACACGCAGCTCATTGTAAGTGTTGTCGAAGTCGGCGGGTTTGCCGGCATTGCCGTGCACCAGCACGACGTTGTCGACACAGGCGGCTCCCGCGCTTGCCGCCCACAGCATCGCCGCGCCGAAGATGGCGGCCAGGATCGTCTTCATCGGTTTTCCTCCCCAGGATCGCGCCGGAATCGGATGTCCGGTCGCAATGCGACGCTACCCCGGTTTGATGCGCGGCGATGCTGTACCAAAGTACCAGTGGCGCTCGTCGGCGCCGCCGTGCGGGCGAGCGCGCAGGGCAAAGGGCATAAGCCGCCTACCAGTGATTATTTGGCCGCAGCGCCGCTTCTGCCTAACGTGTGAAGATTGCGCGCCAGTGTCCGTGCCGCTGGCGCGATCCGTTATCCAGCCCCGTGAACCGATGAGCATGCTTGCCGACTTCCCCGCCGCGATCGGCCATACCCCGCTGATCCGCCTGAAACGTGCTTCCGAACTGACCGGCTGCGAGATCCTGGGCAAGGCCGAATTCCTCAATCCCGGCGGCTCGATCAAGGACCGCACCGCATTGGGTCTGTTGCTGGATGCGGAAAAGCGCGGCCTGATCCGGCCCGGCGGCACACTGGTGGAAGGCACCGCCGGCAATACCGGCATCGGTCTGGCGTTGCTGGGCAACAGCCGCGGCTACCGCAGCCTGATCACGATGCCCGAGACCCAGAGCCGCGAGAAAATCGACGCGCTGCGCGCCACCGGTGCACAGGTGCGGCTGGTGCCGGCGGTGCCGTATGCCAATCCCGCGCATTACGCGCATATCGCGCGCGGCATCGCCGAGCGGATGAATGCCCAAGATCCGGGCAGCGCGTGGTTCGCCAACCAGTTCGACAACACCGCCAATCTGGATTTCCACGAAGCCACCACCGGGCCGGAAATCTGGGAGCAATGCCAGGGCCGGATCGACGGTTTCGTCTGCGCCACCGGCACCGGCGGCACCCTGGCAGGCGTCGGACGCGCGTTGAAAGCGCGCAACCCGGCGGTGAAGATCGCACTGGCCGATCCCGCCGGTTCGGCGCTGGCCAGCTACATCAATACCGGTGAATTGAAGGCCGAAGGCAACTCGATCAGCGAGGGCATCGGTTCCAGCCGCGTCACCGACAACTTTGCGCGCGCGCCGATCGATCTGGCCTGGTCGATCCCCGATGCCGAATCGGTGCCGCTGCTGCATGCGCTGCTGATCGAGGAAGGCTGGAACGTGGGCGGCTCCTCCGGCGTCAACCTCGCCGGCGCGATCCGGCTGGCACGCGAACTGGGGCCCGGGCACGTGATCGTCACGGTGCTGGCCGATCCGGGCACGCGTTATCAGGCCAAGCTGTTCAACCCGCCATTCCTGGCCGAACGCGGCATCCCGGTGCCGCACTGGCTGCGGCCGGCCTGAATCCGGCAACCGCAGCGATGTCTACCGCAAGGGTGACGACGGGTTGTGGGTGCTGCATCCGTTCGCGCCGGAGCAGGGCGTAGCGTTCCCCTGCCTGGATGTGCGAATCGATGCGGAGACGCTGTTCGCGCAGGTGGATGAGGGGCCGGAGCAGGGGCGGCTGTAGTCCAATGGATGGGGCGATATTGGATGGCTGTCGGATCCGCCGCTCCGCGGCTTGATCCGACCTGCTTGTCGAGGCTGCTTTTCTGCTTGCCGGGTGACGCTCAGGCCGAAGCCACCTGCTGCGTCGCGGTGGGCTGCAACTGCGGCCAGCGTTTCAGGATCGCGGCCTGCACGCCATCGATATCCAGCCCGCACTGTTCCAGCAGCTGCTCACGGCTGGCGTGGTCGAGGAAGGCGTCTGGCAGGCCCAGCTGCAACATCGCGGTGCTGATGCCTTCGGCGGCGAAGAACTCGGCCACGGCGCTGCCGGCACCGCCTTCGATGGCGTTGTCCTCCAGCGTCACGAAGCCTTCGTGGTGGCGGGAAAGTTCGCGCAGCAGCTCGGCATCCAGCGGTTTGACGAAACGCATATTGACCACGGTCAGATCGAGCGCGCGGCCGATGGTTTCAGCCACCGGCAGCAGGGTGCCGAACGACAGGATCGCCAGCGAACGGCCGCGACGGCGCACGTCGGCCTGACCGATCGGCAGTGGTTCCAGCCCGGCTTCCAGCGGCACACCGGGGCCGGTGCCGCGCGGGTAACGCACCGCGGCCGGGCCTTCGTGCTGGAAACCGGTGGTCAGCAGGCGACGGCATTCGTTTTCGTCGGCCGGCGCCATCACCACCATGTTCGGGATGCAGCGCAGGAACGACAGGTCGAAGCTGCCGGCATGGGTGGCGCCATCCGGACCGACCAGACCGGCGCGATCGATCGCGAACAGCACGTCCAGATCCTGCAAGGCCACGTCGTGGATCAGCTGGTCGTAGCCGCGCTGCAGGAAGGTCGAATAGATCGCCACCACCGGCTTGGCGCCTTCGCAGGCCATCCCGGCGGCCAGCGTCACGGCATGCTGCTCGGCGATGGCGACATCGAAATAGCGTTCCGGATATTCCTGCGAGAAGCGCACCAGGCCGGAGCCTTCCCGCATCGCCGGGGTGATGCCCATCAAACGGGTATCGGCAGCGGCCATGTCGCACAGCCAGTCGCCGAAGACCTGGGTGTAGGTGGGTTTGGCGGGGCCGGGCTTGGCCACCACGCCGACGCTCGGATCGAACGGACCGACCGCGTGGTACTGGATCTGGTCGCCTTCGGCCAGTTCGTAGCCTTTGCCCTTGGTGGTGATGATGTGCAGCAGCTGCGGGCCCTTCAGACCCTTGAGTGTCTTCAGCGTGGCGACCAGCGCCGGCAGATCGTGGCCGTCGATCGGGCCGGTGTAGTGGAAGCCCATCTGTTCGAACAGCGTGGACGGCACGAACATGCCCTTCCAGTGTTCCTCCCAGCGCCGCACGAAGCGCGCCGGGCCACCGTGCTTGTCGCCGAGCAGCTTCTTGCCGCCCTCGCGCAGGGCGTTGAGGGTGCGACTGCCGGACAGGCGGCCGAGCATCTTGGTCAGGCCACCGACGTTTTCCGAGATCGACATGCGGTTGTCGTTGAGCACCACCAGCATGTCCGGTTCCGGCTCCATGCCGCCGGCGTGGTTCAGCGCTTCGTAGACCATGCCGGCGGTCATCGCGCCGTCGCCGATGACGGCTACGACCTGGCGTTCCTGGCCCAGACGCTGCGCCGCCACCGCCATGCCCAGCGCGGCCGAGATCGAGGTGCTGGAATGGCCCACGCCGAAGGTGTCGAACGGGCTTTCGTCGCGCTTGGGGAACGGCGCCACGCCGTCCTTCTGCTTCACCGTGTGGATGCTGTCGCGGCGCCCGGTCAGGATCTTGTGCGGATAGGTCTGGTGGCCGACATCCCAGACGATGCGGTCTTCCGGCGTGTCGTACAGGTAATGCAGCGCCACGGTCAGTTCGATGACGCCAAGACCGGCGCCGAAATGGCCGCCGACCTGGGCGACGGTATCGATCAGGTGGCCGCGCAGTTCGGCGGCGATGGCAGGCAGGTCCGTTTCCGGAAACTGGCGCAGATCAGCCGGAGTGGCGATGCGCGAAAGGTGCGGGTAGCGGGTGGAATCAATCATGTCAGGCCCAACTGTGAAACGGGATTGTCACGCCCCGGCGTGGCGGGGGCAAGGCGGCAGCGGGCGCGGTGCTGCACAGGTTCAGCCCGGATCGGGCAGGAACGGGCGCTCTGATGGCAGTCCGCATGGGGTTTGATGCTGGATGCAGGCGCCAGATCCGGCCTCGCGCGGCAGGGCGGGAGCGGGGCATGGGCGTGGATGGGATGGTGCGGCGAGCCCGGCCTGTGTCGCGCGTCGGTCGCAGGAGGGTTTCAATGTCGGAGCGGGTGTTGCAGCCCAGGTAAAGTGCTGATCCGGTCTCGCAACGGTGTCCCGGAAAACGCCGGAATCGGGTTTCCCGAAAACCTGCGAAAGAGCCGGATCAGCGGCTCAAGCCGCTGTCGAAAGCCGGGCGCGGCCCGCTTCGCTGTTGAGCGCCGTCCGCGTGCAGGCAGGCAGCTCCGATGCGCATCAGCGCGCGCCGCGCAGCCGTTCCAGCAGACCTTTCTGTGCCGCCGCCGGTGCTTCGGCGGTACCGGCGGCGCCCTCGATCTCGGCATGGCCGGAGACCAGACTGGCGGTGATGAAGTCATTGACTTCGGCAAGCTCCGCACCGCTTTGCTCGGCAATCTCGGCCGGGGTCTGGAAGCCTTTCATCATCGTCGTGGCGATGCGGAAATGCTTGGGAAATTCGCGCTCAATCTGCGGCCACTTGCCGAGCTTGTAGCGTGCCTCCGGCGCACCCCCGGGGATATTGCCGTCGCCGCCACCCAGCGCCGCCAGCCACAACAGACGGGCCAGCGGCTGATGGCCGAGGCTGGCGCGCTGCGCGTCGAATTCGGCGGCCGGCACCGGCTTGAGCGCATTCGGTGGCAGATTGATCTGGGTGTGCGGCAACAAGCCCTTGATCGAACTGCCGGCCAGGAAAATCTTCTGCGAAACATCGAACAGCAGCGGTGGTACGCCGGGCAGCTCCAGCCGGCGCGGGCCATCGTCGGCCTCGCCAGCGAGCAGCACATCGATCAGCTTGCGTGCTGCTGGTGCTGCTGGTGCTGCCGGTGCTGCCGGAGGAACGGGTGTTTCCGGCCGGGCTGGTGCTGGCGGCGAAGCGGGCGCTGCCGCTGCTGAAGCCGTCGCCGCCGCCGTCGCTACCGGGGCAGGTGCGGCAGAGACCGCAGCTGTGGAACGGGCAGGTGCCGCCGCGGAAGGAACTGGCGAGGATGCGGGTGCCGGCGGCGTCGCGGGCCTGGCGGGTGCTGCGGACGCAGTTGCGGCAGGTGCAGGCGCACCGCCAGACAATTTCTGCAGCAGGCGCGTCATCGCATCCGGCGATACCGGGCGCTGCAGCACGTGGTCGGTATCGGCCTTTTCGCCGGTGGTCAGTGCGACCACGGTCTGGCCGGTGTTGTGCGAGCGCAGCCAGGTCATGTGGCCGTACAGCGTGTCGACATCGATCACCAGCACGTCGGCGCTATCGGCATCGGAGGCCAGCAGCCAGCGGTTGCCGGCGCGCCGGCTGACATCCTGGAACAATTTGCCCAGTTGCTCGGCGTCGGACGAATCCATGCCGGTGAAGAACACCGTCGTTCGATTGCTCACGCATTTCCCCCTGCGGTCCCTGCGCCGTGCCGGCCGGTGATGCGGCCTGATCGAGCGGGGGACGTCTTGTTAGATGTTGTGTCGTGGCCGGGACGAGGACCGCAGATCGGGCCTGCGCTGGCTTGGCGAACGCAAATTGTTGGTGATACGCGGGTTTGCGTCAATCAGCAAGGTGCTGCGATGAGGTTTCCGTGCCTGCCCGCCGCGAGCGGATGGCGTCGGCGGCGGGGCGCATCCGGGTCGGCGGGCCTGTTTGATGTGGCGTTGCAGGTGGCGGCGGGGCAACGACGATTCAGTGACCCGGCAGCGCGCCGCGTGGATTCTTCTTCGGCAGGTGGCTGCGCAGGAATTCCATCTGGTCGGCCAGGATGTTGCGGTTGGACAGGATCAGATGCTCCACCCAACTGGGGCGATACGGCACCGCCAGCAACGGCATATGGGCCTGGGTCGGGGTGCGGCCGCCCTTGCGGGTATTGCAGGGCAGGCAGGCGCTGACGACGTTTTCCCAGATGTCCTTGCCGCCTTGCGAGCGTGGCACCACGTGGTCGCGGGTGAGCTGGTAGCGGGTGAGCTGGCGGCCGCAGTACAGGCACAACTGCGCATCGCGGGCGAACAGCGCGATGTTGGTCAGCGCCGGCGCCGGCGAGATCGCACAGGCCCGGGCGCGTCCACGCGAGGCGACGATCGGGTGCAGGTCCATCAGGCTCTGCTGACCGGAAATCCGGTTGATGCCGCCGCGCAGCGTCAGGCACGGGTCGCCCAGGGTCCAGGCGACTGCATCGCGGGCATACAGATGCGCGGCTTCGCGCCAGGAGATCCAGTCCAGGATGCGGCCGTGGGCGTCCAGTGACAGCACGCGCGGCAAATGGCGTTCGTTGCCGGAAGGGAACCGGCGGACGTTTCCGGCGCTGGGGCCGGGTGTTGGACTGGAGATGCTCAAGGTGGCCATTTGATGCCCGAGGATAAACCAGGCTGGTTACGAAATGATCGATTTCTGGCGATTTTTTTGCCAGATGCCGTGGCAAGGGTGGTTCAACCTATGCCGGGCGTTGGCCCGGCGGCCCGGCCAGGCGCAACCTGTTGGCATCAGCGGCTCGTCGCGCAGGTCAGCGCAGCGGCTTGATCAGGCGCAGCATGTCGGTTTCAAAGCCGGCGCGCCGGTACAGCCGCAGCGCCTGCTCGTGCTCCGGGAAGGCGAACAGTTGCAGATGCGCGCAATGCTGTTCGCGGGCGAAGTCCTCCGCCGCTTCCAGCAGCGCATGTGCCGCGCCCTTGCCTTCGTGGTTGGCGGCCACGGCCAGATCGGCCAGATGCGCATTGCGCGTGCCATCGACCGAATCGGTCACCAGCCGCAGCCGCGCAAAGCCGACGCAATGGCCGCCGCCGTCTTCGGCCACCAGCACCACGGTGCCGGCGGGAAGTTCCTCCAGATCGGCCGCGATGTCGCGCCGCAGATGCGCCAGATAACTGTTGCGCTGGCGGAAGCGCGGCAACGGTGCCTGCGCGAAGCGTGCGCACAGCGCCAGGATGGCGTCATCGTCGGCGGCGGTGGCGGCACGGACCAGATAGTCGGAAGCATCGGCGTCGGACGGGCGCATGGTGGTTCGGCAGTGATGGGGACCCCATCACTATGCGCCGCTTGGCACCAAAAAACTGCATGGAGCCAAGTTTTTGACATCGCGCAGCGATGGCCCCGCAGGGGTTGCCGCCATGGATGGTGGCAACAATAGAAAAACCCGGCACATGGCCGGGTTTTCAAGGTCGGGCAAGGTGGTGCTTTTCAGAAATCCTCAACCGCCAGCGCCATCAAGTTGTCGGCGCCGCTGAGGATCGCGGCGGCGTGCGAGTGGGTGCGCGGCAGGATGCGCTGGAAGTAGAAACGCGCGGTGTCGCGTTTGGCGCGCTTGAAGGCTTCGGGCTGATTGCCGGCATCGGCGGCAGCGACGCTGCGCGCCCACCAGTAGGCCAGCACCACGTAGCCGGAATAGAACAGGTAATCGACCGAGGCGGCGCCGATTTCCTCCGGGTTCTGGCCGGCACGCTTGCCGATTTCCAGGGTCAGTTGCTGCCAGTCCTGCGCCGACTTGGCCAGTGGTGCGATGAATTCGGTCATCGCCGGGTTCTGCGTATGCGCGGTGCAGAACTCCACGATCATCGTCAGGAAATGCTTGAGCCCGACGCCTTGGGTCTGGAGCGTCTTGCGGCCGAGCAGGTCGAGCGCCTGGATGCCGGTGGTGCCCTCGTAGATCGTGGTGATGCGGGTATCGCGCACGATCTGTTCCATGCCCCATTCGCGGATATAGCCGTGGCCGCCGAAGCATTGCAGCGCGTGGCTGGTGGCTTCCACCGCCCACTCGGTCAGGCAGGCCTTGATGATCGGGGTCAGGAAGGAGAGCAGTTCATCGGCGTGCTGGCGGGTGGCGGCATCGTCGCTGCGCTCGATCACGTCCAGCAGGCTGGCACCGTGCAGCGCCAGTGCGCGTGAACCTTCGGACAGCGCCTTGCAGGTCAGCAGCATGCGCCGCACGTCCGGATGCACGATGATCGGATCGGCCGGCTTGTTCGGTGTCTTGGGGCCGGTGGGCGAGCGCATCTGCAGGCGGTCCTTCGCGTACGCCAAGGCGTTCTGGTAGGCGCGGTCCATCAGGCCCAGGCCCTGCAGGCCAACGCCGAGGCGGGCCGAATTCATCATCGTGAACATGGCCGCCAGGCCACGGTTGGGTTCGCCGATCAGCCAGCCTTGCGCGCCATCGAAGTTCATCACGCAGGTAGCCGAGCCGTGGATGCCCATCTTGTGCTCGATGCTGCCGCAGCGCACCGCGTTGCGTTCGCCCTGAACGCCATCGCGGCCGACCTTGAACTTGGGCACGATGAACAGCGAAATGCCCTTGGTGCCGGCCGGTGCATCGGGCAGACGCGCCAGCACCGGATGGATGATGTTGTCGGTCAGATCGTGCTCGCCGCCGGTGATGAAGATCTTGGTGCCGGTGACCGCGTGGCTGCCATCGGCCTGAGGTTCGGCGCGGGTTTTCAGCATGCCCAGATCCGAGCCTGCGTGTGGCTCGGTCAGGCACATGGTGCCGGTGTAACGGCCTTCGACAATCGGGCGCAGGAAGGCTTCACGCTGCCAGTCCTCGCCGTGGTGCTTGAGCGCCTCGGTGGCGCCGTGCGAAAGCAGCGGGTAGTTGCCCCAGGAAAGATTGGCCGCGTCGACCATTTCCTTGATCGCCGAACCGATGGTTTCTGGAAGATTCTGTCCGCCCCAGGCTTCCGGTGCGGTCAGCCCGCCCCAGCCGTTTTCGACCCACTGCTCGTAGGCGGCTTTGAAGCCTTGCGGGGTGCGCACGCTGCCGTCGGCCGGATCGAAATGGCAGCCTTCGGCATCGGCGCTCTGGTGCAGCGGCGCCAGCACTTCCTCGACGAAGCGCGCGCCTTCTTCCAGCACCGCATCGACCAGTTCGGCGGTGACGTCCTGGCTGCCGGGCAGGCGGGCGTAGAGGGCGGGCAGTTCGAGCACATCGTGCAGCGCGAAGCGCAGGTCGCGCAGCGGGGCGGAATAGGCGTTCATCGGGTTCCTCGGGTCGGTTGAAAGGTCAGCGCATCACGCCGGACAGGCCCGGCACCGGCCACAGCTGGCCTTCAAAGGTGAAATCGTCGCGGCGCTTGTCCGGCTCGCTGCTTTCCAGCGTGCCGCGCAGCTCGTAACGCACGCTGCGGCTGTTATCGAGCGCGGCGCTGACGCGCGCTGCGGCTTCGCTGGAAGGTTGCAGCTGCAACTCTTCCACCTCGGCATTGAACGGGCCGATCGCCACCGGCGGCACCAGCTGCATGCTGCCGGCCTCGATGCCGTCCACCAGCAGCCGCGCCGACACGTTCGAGACGGTGTGCGGCACATTGCTGAAACTCTGGATGCGCAACTGGATCAGCCAGCTGCCGTCGGCCTGCAGCACCAGTTCCTGCACGCTGGCATTGGGCGCGAACACGCGCTTGCGCGGGCCGTTGCTGCAGGCCGCCAGCAACAGCACCAGGCACAAGCCCATGACAATCAAAGGTAAGGCGGTTTGCCGCTTCATCGTTCCATTCCCCCGCGTACGGATGTGGTCGCGGGATGATAGCGGCAAGCGGCGGCAGGATAACTGCGCGCCTTGCATCCGGGCCATGGGCCGGCCTCCATTCTTCGAATGAAAACGGCTGGCCGGGTGAAGCCGGCAGCGGTAGTGACACCACTTCCAGCAGCACACACGAAAACGGCCCGCATTGCTGCAGGCCGTTGCTTTGTATGGTGGCCAAGGACGGAATCGAACCGCCGACACGGGGATTTTCAATCCCCTGCTCTACCAACTGAGCTACTTGGCCTTGCTGCCGGGCCTGTCACGACAGGCGCCGGGTCCGCGCGGTGGCGGAAAGCAGGCTATTAAATCGGTTCGATTGGAAAAGGTCAAGCCTCCGGCAGTGGGGCACTGTCGTCGCCGGGTTCGTCATCGGGTGCAAATGCGAGCCCGTCGGCGGTATCCGGTTTGGCCAGCCGCAGCAGCAGGATTTCGCCGCCGCCATCCAGAACCAGGCGCTGTGAGGGTGCTGCGCGAAGACTCAGGCTGTCGCCCTGGGCCAGTCGTACATCGGTGGCATCGCCGCGCAGCTGCAATTGGCCGGCGAGCAGGTGGACGAACCATTCCACGCCGGCTTCGTGCAGGAACACCAGTGGCCCGACCACCGGGCGGTGCAGCAGGCGTGCGTCGATGCGGGCGGGATCCCACATCGCGTTGAACACCTGTACCGGCCCGTCAACCAGATGGCAGGCGACCACCTCGTCGCCGTCGAATCCGATATGCGAACAGGGCGGTTCCAGCAGGGTGCGGCGGCCATCGGCAAAGCCCAGTTGCAGGCCCTGGCCGTGCAGCAGCACCTGTATGCGGCGGTAGCCGGGGTAGAGCGAGAACAGCGTGTCCTGGCTGATTTCGGCAATCGAGGTGCGCCAGTGGAAGGCGTCTTCATCCGGCTGGCGCAGGATCTGGCGGGTCCAGCCGTGGCCGTTGCGCCAGCGTTCGCGGCGGTAGTTTTCAGCGGGCAGTGCTTGGATCAGGGACGTCATCGGACAGCGCGCCGGGCAGGGTCAGGTGCAGGGTAGGGCCAGCGGGCGGTGATGGAAACCTTCCCTTTTGCCGCGCACGCTGGCGTGGCGGCGCCGGGTAATGTGCGCTGTGCGGGGTTAAGATGTGCGGCTTGCAAGGCTCATCTGGAAAACACAATGGATACCGCACGGATCGAACGTTTCACGGCCCGCAAATGGGATGAGGAGATCGTCCCGCAGCTGGTGGAGTACATCCGCATTCCCAACAAATCGCCGATGTTCGATCCGGACTGGGCCGCGCACGGCTACATGGATCAGGCCGTCGAACTGATGCAAACCTGGGCACGCGCGCAGCCGGTGCCCGGCATGCAGCTGGAAGTGGTGCGGCTGGAAGGGCGCACACCGCTGATCTACATCGAGATCCCCGGCACCGATCCTGCCAGCGAGGACTGCGTGCTGCTTTATGGTCATCTGGACAAGCAGCCGGAAATGACCGGTTGGGCCGAGCATCTGGGGCCGTGGAAGCCGGTGATCGAGGGCGACAAGCTCTATGGCCGTGGCGGTGCCGATGACGGCTACGCAATCTACGGCTCGCTGACCGCGATCATGGCGTTGCAGGAGCAGGGGATCGCGCACAGCCGCTGCGTGGTGCTGATCGAGGCCTGCGAGGAGTCGGGCAGCTATGACCTGCCGCATTACGTGGATCATCTGGCCGAACGCATCGGCAAGCCGTCACTGGTGGTGTGCCTGGACTCGGGTTGCGGCAACTACGACCAGCTGTGGTGCACCACCTCGCTGCGCGGCATGGCCGGTGGCAACCTGCGCGTGAGCGTGCTGGAGGAAGGCGTGCACTCGGGCGATGCCTCGGGCGTGGTGCCGTCCAGTTTCCGCATCCTGCGCAGCCTGCTGGAGCGGCTCGAAGACCAGAATGACGGCAGCATCCGCCCGTCCGGACTGCATGTGGAAATCCCGGCCGAACGCATCGAGCAGGCGCAGCAGGCCGCGCAGGTGCTGGATACCGCCGTATCCGGGAAATTCCCGTTTCTGCCGGGCATGTCGCCGGTCAGTACTGATCTGACCGAACTGGTGCTCAACCGCACCTGGCGTCCGGCGCTGGCGATCACCGGCGTGGACGGCCTGCCGACCCTGGGCAGCGCCGGCAACGTGCTGCGCCCGACCACGGCGGTGAAGGTGTCGCTGCGCTTGCCGCCGACGCTGGATGGCGACACGGCCGGAAAGATGGTCAGTGAACTGTTGCTGGACAACCCGCCATACGGCGCCAAGGTGGAGTTCTCGCTGGAAAAATCCTCCACCGGCTGGAACGCGCCGGCGATGTCGTCGTGGCTGACTGAAGCGATTGAGGACGCTTCGCAGGCCTTCTTCGGCAAGCCGGCGATGTACATGGGTGAAGGCGGCACGATCCCGTTCATGGGCATGCTGGGCGAGAAGTTCCCCGGCGCGCAGTTCATGATCACCGGCGTGCTGGGGCCTCATTCCAATGCCCACGGACCGAACGAATTCCTGCATATTCCCACCGGCAAGCGTGTCACCAGCGCAGTGGCGATGGTGCTGGCGGCACATCATGTCGCCAGCCAGGCAGGCTTGACCCGCGGCGAGGGTGCTGCGGCAGGCGAGAGCCGTTTCGGCGATCATGCGTCCTGCTGCTGAAACGTTTCGCCCATCCACTTCATCCCAAGGAAAAACACCCATGACGATTATCTGGACGATCCTGATCGGTTTTCTCGCAGGTCTGGTCGCTCGCGCGATCAAGCCCGGCAACGACGCGATGGGCTGGATCATGACCATCGTGCTTGGCGTTGGCGGTTCGCTGCTGGCCACCTGGGCCGGCCAGGCGCTGGGCTGGTACCAGCCGGGCCAGGCGGCGGGTTTCATCGGCGCGGTGGTGGGCGCGGTGATCCTGCTGGTGATCTGGGGTCTGGTCAGCAAGAAGAAGCGCTGACGCTGGCCGGATATCGGCGGCTGCCCGTCCGGGTCGCCGCTGCGGCACACCTTCCCGCAGGAATATCCCGATGAACAGACTCAAGATCCCGATGTTGCTGGCTGCCCTGCTGCTGTCCGGCTGCGCGCGCGAGTCGGCGCAGCCGCAGGCGATGGCGGCCGATGCGCTGGAAGGTTCGCGCTGGCAACTGGCGTCGGCCAGCCAGGGACCGCTGGCCGAACTGGATGCCGCACGCCGCGTCACGATGGCGTTCGATGCCACGCAGGTGAGCGGTAGCGATGGCTGCAACCGCTACGTCTCCGGCTACCAGTTCGATGGTTCGCGCCTGACCCTGGCGGCGGTGGCAACCACCAAGATGTTCTGTGCTGGTGACGGCAGCATCGTCGAAAAGGCTTTCCTTGATGTGCTGGCCGCGTCGATGACGCTTTCGCGCCAGAACGGCGGGCTGCAACTGGAAGCGGCCGACGGCAATGTGTTGCGTTTCGAGCCGGAAGTCCCGCCCGGAACCGCCACGCAATAGCCCATCCCATCGCCGGCGGTGGCTGCCGCCGGCGTTGTCACCACTGCCAAAGTCGCCGGCATGCACCGGCTCTGGAACCTGCACGATGACCCGAAAGATCGCGCGCCGCCGCTCGCGCATTCATGGCAACGGCGTGTTCGCCCTGGCCGGCTTCACCGCTGGCAGCAAAGTCTGTGATTACCGTGGCACGCTGATCTCGCACGAAGAGGCCGACGAGCTCTACGGCGACACACTGGAAACCGGTCACACCTTCCTGTTCACGCTCAACGACGAATACATCGTCGACGGCAATCAGGGCGGCAATGTCGCACGCTGGATCAACCACAGCTGCGAGCCGAACTGCGAAGCCCAGATCCTCGTGCACATCGGCGGCAATCCGCGCCGCGACCGCATCGAAATCCACGCCCTGCGCGACATCGCCGCCGGCGAGGAACTGACCTACGACTACGGCATCGTGCTCGATGTCCCGCATACCGCGCGCCTGAAGAAACTCTGGGCCTGCCACTGCGGTGCGGACAGCTGCAGCGGCACGATGCTCAAGCCCAAACGCTGAAGCGGATCGCAGATCGTTCAACGGCGGGATGCCCAACAGCGGGAATCTCTTCATCCCGCCGCCACTTTCCTCAACCCACCGCCACTTTCACCGCCAGGTCGCGCAGCGGTGCCACCAGCAGGATGCGCGCCAGCAGGATCGCGAGCGTGAACAGCAGCGGTGACAGGTCGAAGCCGCCCAGCGCCGGCAACGCGCGGCGGATCGGGCGCAGCAGCGGTTCGGTCAACTGCATCAGCAACGGCACCGCTGGATGTCCGCTGCCACCGCCGACCCAGCTCAGGATCACGCGCGCCAGCACCAGCCAGAAATACAGTGTCAGCAGCAGCCCGAGCGTTTCGGCCAGGCCCAGCAGCACGATCGCCAGTGGCGCCAGTGGCAGGCGCGCCAGTCCCAGCAGCAGCGCGGCTTTCAGCATCAGCACCAGCAACACCACCAGCGCGCCGGCAAGGTTGATGCGTCGCCACGGCTTGATCCAGCGGCGCAGCGGCACCAGCACCGGATTGGTCAGACGGTACAGCCCCTGGCAGATCGGGTTGTGGAAGTTGGCGCCAACCCATTGCAGCAGCACGCGCAGTACGAAGATCAACGCGACCACGCCGAACAGGATGTCGATCAGCAGCGTCGCGGCATCGGTGAGATAGGGCATGGTCAGTCGCCGGCCTGGGCTGAAAGCTGCGCGCCACGCTGTGCCGCTGCCTGCAGGGCGCGCAGCACGATGGCGTTGAAATCATCGGCGACGAAGCTTTCCAGCGCGGCCTGGGTGGTGCCGCCGGGCGAGGTCACGCGGCTGCGCAGGGTGCCGGCGTCTTCGCCGGATTCGGCCAGCATCCGGCCCGCGCCCAGACAGGTCTGCGTGGCCAGTGCGCGTGCCGCGGCTTCCGGCAGACCCAGCTGCATCGCGGCAGCCTGCATCGCTTCGGCCAGCAGGAAGACATAGGCCGGGCCGCTGCCCGACAGCGCGGTGACGATGTCCATCTGCGCTTCGTCCTCGACCCAGACGCCGATGCCGACCGCGCCCAGCACGGTATCGGCCAGCAGCCGCTGCGCCATGTCCACGCGCGCATTGGCGAACAGCCCGGTGGCGCCGGCGCCGAGCAGGGCGGGCGTGTTCGGCATTGCGCGCACCACCGCGCGTTCGCCGCCCAGCCACGTATCCAGCTGCGCCACGGTGATGCCGGCGGCGATCGACACCGCGACCGCATCCGCAGGAAATTCCGGTGCCAATGCCTGGCAGACCTCGCGCATGGATTGCGGTTTGACTGCCAGCAGCACCAGCGCCGCATCGCGGACCGTCTCGGCCGGCGTGGCCACGGTGGCAATTGAAAAATCCGCAGCCAGCCCGGCGCGCACGGCTTCCAGCGGATCGGCCACGACGATGCGTTGCGGCGCGATGCCCTGGCTGATCAGGCCGCCGATCAGGCTGCGGCCCATGTTGCCGCCGCCGATGAAGGCGATGCGGCCGTTGCTGGGGAGGGAGGATGTTGAAGCGTTCATGATGATGCGAAGCAATCCGTGAATTCGAGAGTGACACCGGCACCGGGCCGGCAATGAAGGTTCAGCGCGCCAGTTTCCAGGCCAGCGGCAGCGCCAGTACGGCCAGCAGCACTTCCCAGGCACCGGTGTTCAACTGCCACCAGGTCCATGCCAGTTGCGGGCCGGTGAGCCACAGCGCCTGATGCGGCAGGATCGCGAAACCTACGCCGATATTGACCGAACCGACGACGAAGATCCCGGCCAGGATCGACAGCACTGTCGTCGTCACCGCGACGCCGGCGCGATACCGGCCGGCGGCAAGTCCGGCCAGGCGCAGCAGCAATGCGGCATCGATCGCCGCGACCAGCGCCATCCAGCCGCAGGGTCCGCGCAGTGCCAGGCTTCCACCGGCCCAGATCGCCGCAATGCCGGCGACGGCGACCAGCGCGGTGAAACCGGCAACAACATGACTGGAGGGGGAAGTGGTGTTCACGCAGGGCCGTGGCGCGGAGCGGGTGCAGTAGAATAGCCGGTCACGGTCCCGAGTCCGACGCGAGCGCATCGCCGTGTGCCGGCGCCGCACTTTCCTGCCATCCGCGTCACCTGCGACGCGCAACGAGTGATCCACCCCATGTACAGCCGCAGCAGCGAACCGGTCAAATTCGAACGTGATTGCGAGGCCGTGATGGTCCCGCAGGGCGACGAGGTGACCTTGCCGGCCGGCAGTGTCGGTTACATCACCCAGGCGCTGGGCGGCAGCTTCACGGTGTTTGTCGAAGGCAATCTGTTCCGCATCGCCGGCGTCGATGCCGATGCCCTCGGCAAGGAGCCGCCGGAACCGATCGAACTGCCGGACAACGCCACCGACGAGGACATCGAAAAACTCGCCTGGCAGCAGATGCGTACCTGCTTTGATCCGGAAATCCCGGTCAACATCGTCGAGCTGGGCCTGGTCTACAGCTGCCAGATCAGCCATGAGGACGACGGCTCGCGTCGCATCGCGGTGACGATGACGCTGACCGCACCGGGCTGCGGCATGGGCGACATCCTGGTGCAGGACGTGACCGACAAGCTGGAAATGATCCCGACCGTGGTCGAAGCCGATGTCGAGCTGGTGTTCGATCCGCCGTGGAACCAGAGCATGATGTCCGAAGCTGCACGGCTGGAAACCGGCATGATGTAAACCGCCCCTGTAGCCTGCGCTTACCTGATGGGATGGACTCCTCCTCCCACGGACGGCATCGCGATGTGCCAGATTGCGGCGAGCCGAGGAGGCATCGTTCGCAAACCAAAGTGAAAGGAGGAGTCCGCCATGAATCGTACCCAATCGTCCGTCGCCCGTGTGTACTGCGTGGATCTGGCGAAGAACACGTTTCAGGTCAACACCTGGTCGACCGACGGCGTTCGGCTCAAGGTCGCCACGCTCAGCCGCAGCAAGTTCGATGCGTTCTTCTCGCCCCAACGCAGCGGCGGCGCACGGGTGGTGATGGAGGCGTGCGCCAGCGCGCACTACTGGGGCCGTACGCTGCAAGCGCGGTTACCACGTCAAGCTGGTGCCGCCGCAGTTCGTCGCCAAGCAGCGGATCGGCAACAAGACCGATGGCAACGACGCCGACGCCATCTACGCGGTGGATCGCGATGCGCGGGTGCGGGCGGTGCCGGTCAAGACGCTCGAGCAGCAGGACCTGAGCGCCGAGCACTGTCTGCGCGATCTACTGGTGGGCCAGCGCACAGCGTGCATCAACCAGTTGCGCGGCCTGCTGGCCGAGCG
>Ga0265293_10000493_pt1 | contig 93696 bp, 55 predicted proteins | sample Munlanlewell138R_FD_192505 | JGI IMG/M metagenome (GOLD analysis project Ga0265293, IMG submission 192505) | Leachate microbial communities from a municipal landfill in Southern Ontario, Canada - Leachate well 138R | ecosystem: Engineered > Solid waste > Landfill > Unclassified | place: Canada... | reverse complement strand
GAGGTCCCAAAAGTGAAAAAAGTATTAGTCCCAGTCCAGCTGTAATCAGTACAATCCGTATGTATTTATACTTTATAGCAGTATTCACCTTGAGTTGCCCTAATATTTTCTCCTTTTTCCTATATCCCAGAATAAAAAGGACAATACATGCTATCAACAGAATTATATATATAAAATTAAAAGGATAATTAAACTCAAGATTATTCAAAAATACATCTCCTTTCATCCACCTTCAAGGAATCTGAACAAAGTAATACCGGTCAAGAAAAATCCCCAGTGTCAATAAACCAAGGGCTATCTTTATCAATATAAAAGCCAACTCGGTGTATTGCATGAAATCATCCTGCTCAAATTCAGATTTCTCCAATTTGTTTATGCTTGAAAATATGTCAGATAACGCCTTTGGATCCTTTGCTCGATAATACTGTCCATCAGTTGTCTGTGCAATTTCCATGAGCAATTCTTCGTTTAAGCCTCCTTCATATTGTTGGTAGCTGGTTTGACCAAAGATTTGCACAGGGATAATAGTTTTATCTGTACCAACACCTATTGAATATATTTTGATACCCAATTCCTTTGCAAGCTGGGCGGCAGTAGTGGGATTGATTGCACCTGCATTGTTATCACCATCAGTGACAAGTAGTATTATTTTTGATGTTGCATCACTTTTTTTCAACCTGTTAATACCTACTGATATTGCCATACCGATTGCAGTTCCGTCGTCATTTACCGATTCAGTGCTTACATCGGCCAAAGACTCCCTGACTATATTATGATCAAGTGTTAAGGGAATTCTGGTGTAGGCTGTACCGGCAAAGATAACCAAAGAGATCCTGTCTTGCAGCCTATCACCAATAAAATCTTCTATAGTATTAATGGCAACTTTAAGACGGCTTGGTTCAAAATCCACAGACTCCATTGAACCGGAAACATCAAGGACTATTACAATGTCTATCCCCTTCTGATTTACAGGAATCGCCTGTTTTAGAAGCTGCGGTCTTGCCATTGCAGCAATCAGCAATATTAGGCTTAAAACAATAATATATCGTCCGACTTTATATTTATAAGTCTTCTTTAACCCGGGATTCTTCAAAATTCTTGTGCTTGAAAATCTTAAAGCAGACTTTTTTTTCTTCACAAAGAAAATATAGACAACTAAAGGTATAAGTAATAGAAATTGCCAGTTTGCCAAACGAATCATACCACACCCTCTTTTGCATTTTCAATATTTCGAACAAGCTTTTTAAGATATTCAACCAGTTCATACTTTTTATCATCTGAAGCAACAGCTCCAGCAAATTTATAATAATCACTTTCCAAAAGCCAGGAATTTATTTCAGGTAAGTTTGCTTTAAGCTCATAAACATCTTTTATCTCCTGGATGATTTCTGCTGATGTCTTTCCTCTTATCTTAAGATTATAGCTAGTCTCTAAATAGGTCTTTAAACACCATGTCAGTTTAACAAAAAACTTATCATCATTAAGCAGAAGCTTGGACACCTGATTAATAAAGAATTCATAGGGGCTAAGAGATGTAATCTTCCTTTTTTTTATGTATTGTATTAAAACAACTACACCTGTTGCCAAGAAAATGAACAGTAATGCAAAAAATACATACTTTAAACTTACAGAAAATCCACTTTTTATTGGTGTTAAGTCCCCTTCAAATATTTCGTTTCTATCAATCTTTTCAAGAGTTGATCTTATAATAATTTTAAGTTCTTTACTTCCTAACTGAACTGTTTTTTCTCCCACCTCAAAAGTACGCAATATAATATGGACGCCATCCTTTTCCTCCTCCAGACTTACAATTTCAAACTCTTTAAACTTATCTTTTAATTCATCTACAGTAAATTCGTTCGCTGTTATTCTTATTTCAATCAGGTCACCTACATAGATGCTGCGTTCCTCAGCTTGAACCGGTACAGATTGAACTGGCACCGAAGGAGCTGATACCGAAGCCGGAGCCGGTATTGAAGAAGCTGGTAGCGAAGGAGCTGATACAGATTGAGCAATTAAAAGCTCTGGGGCATCGAATCCCAACCACTTTTGGGCATAGACTCCACTTAACATACTCATTAAAAACAAAGCAAGCGTTACTACAGTAAAACAAACACCAAGCTTTCTGCATTTATGCGCCTTTCCAAAACAGCACAAATGCTTCAATGCGCTATTTTGGAAAGGATAAAACAAAATGTTTCGCTGCAGTAATGTTAAGAAAAAAATTACAACTTTTCCCTTCTTCATTAATGACCCCTTCTTCTGAAAAATTGCACCATAGGTTTAACATAATCTTCACCTGTATGAATATTTATTAGGTTTCTTCTTGGCAGACCATAATTAATGTCCGGCTTGTGTGTATTTTTTGTATTATCCACCACCACTATTTCTCCCGTCTCAAGGTCTTCAAAGGTATAAATAGCACCGGCAGGTATCGTTAACTCGGCATCATCCACGACCCGGATCATTACTAAATCATGCCTCCCCAATGTAACTTTCATCTCTTTTCTATAACCTTCATCAAGAAAGTCGGATATCAGGAAAACCACACTGCGTTTTTTCTCTATTCGATTAAAATACTGCAATACTTTTGAAAGATTGGTGCCTCCAGACTCAGGTTTATAACTTAAAATGTTCTTGATTATCGTTAAAACATGCTTATTACCATTTTTTGAGGGAATAAATTTTTCAATTCTATCTGTAAAAAAAATAACGCCTACTCTATCATTGTTTTTACATGCCGAAAATGCAAGGGTTGCACCAATCTCTGCTATTAACTCCTTTTTACTTCCGAAATTGTTAGAACGAGACATATCTATCAAAAGATACATGTTAAGTTCCCGTTCTTCGCAAAATTGTTTGACATAAGCTTTATTGTGCCGGGCTGTAACGTTCCAATCTATATTCCTAACATCATCGCCGGGATAATACTGTCTTATATCATCAAATTCCATTCCCTTTCCTTTGAACCCCGAACGGTATTCGCCCTGAAAAATTTCCTCGACCAATCTATTTGATTTTATCTCAATCTGTCTTACCTTTTTGATAATATCTCTGGAAAGCATTCTAAACTCCTTTTTTTATCATGGCAGGTTAACTTCATCAAGGATTTGGGCAATTATATCTTCAGAAGTAATCTCTTCTGCTTCAGCTTCATACGAAAGTAGAATTCTGTGTCTTAGTACATCATATACTATAGCCTTTATATCGTCGGGTACAACGTAACCCCGCCCTTCTAAAAATGCCCTTCCTTTTGCCGCCTTTATAAGGTTAATCGACGCACGCGGAGACGCACCGCAAGCGATATACTCCGATTTTTCTCTTGTCTTAAAAACTATATCAAGTACATAGTTTTTAATGTTTTCATCCAGATAGATCTTTTCAATTTCCTTGCGTATTTCAAAAATATCTTCACCGGAGAGTATTTCCCTTATTTCCAAAATACTTTGATCTTTGGAAAAGCGGTTAATTATTTCGCTTTCTTCGTCCCTTCCAGGATATTCTACTTTTAATTTGAGCATAAAGCGATCCTGTTGGGCTTCAGGGAGAGAATATGTGCCCTGTTGCTCAAGTGGATTCTGTGTTGCTATTACTAAGAATGGTTTTTCAAGCTTGTATGTAAAATCGCCTATAGTAACCTGGCTTTCCTGCATTGCCTCCAAAAGAGCAGATTGTACTTTTGCGGGGGCACGGTTAATTTCATCGGCAAGTATTAAATTACTGAAAATGGGACCCTTTTTTACTACAAAATCTCCGGTCTTTTGATTATACATTTCTGTGCCCAAAATATCTGCTGGGAGTAAATCCGGTGTAAATTGTATCCTCTTAAAGTCAACTCCAATTGCTCTTGCAACAGTACTTGCAGTAAGTGACTTAGCAAGCCCAGGAACACCCTCCAATAATATATGACCTCCCGTCAAAAGCCCTATCAGAATTCTGTCGATCATATATTCCTGACCGATAATTGCTTTGCTTATTTCATATTTAAGCAAAGCAATTATGCTGTTTTTCTCAATATTGCTTGCCTCATGAATGTTTGCCTTAGGTACGCTTGTTTCATGAATGCTTTTATCATGAATGTTTGTCCTTTCCATATATAAATTCCCCCATAAAACTTCTTCTTTGCAAATTGCGTATAAAACGGATGCTCCGCATCCAAAAAAACCCTCCTTAAAGCAGCAAAGGGGCTTCCTCTTTGCAATCCCCATTGTCTAGGAAAGTATACTTTCCTAGACAATAAAAATAGCTTGCTTAACCTATTTTAAATATAAAGTTTAACATATCTGTGAATAAACTGTTAACTTTTCGTAAGGCTGGATGATGTATTTTGTCTCTATGCCTATGCGAACCATTCTTCCGGCTTAATCCAATCTTCATCGGTAATGCCGGATAGACTGACAAGGCATTGTGCATTATTCCAACTTCCAACTTTGCCTAAAGAATGAGAATCAGAACCACGGCAAAATTTTACCCCATATTTCTTTAGTTCTTTAATTAAATCAGCATATATTTCCATATATCCAGAATTCATTAAAATACCCGCCAGTTTATCATTAATTTCAAAAGCTGTTTTTTTATCAGCTAATTTTTTCAAAATATCAACAACTCTAAGAAACACAATATCATTTTTTATGTCGAATAGATTTAACTCTATAGGAAATCTAACAGGGTGCCCTAGTATATTAAAACTACTGTATTCAATACATGCTTCAAGAAACTCCATCCATAAATGTCCCATTTTTTCAAGTTCTTTATTTGTGTGCTCAAGTTTCTTATACTTCCAAACGCCTATTCCAATTTGTGGCATTCGATGAATTGACATCATTGTATAGTCCAAGTTTTCAATATCTGCAACAAATCTTCCATCCATATAAATTGGATCCGGATCTAATTCAACTCCCAGCAAAATACGGGGAAAATTTTCAGGTATTTCTATTTCTTTAAGGTCTCTCTTAATATTTTCAATGTTCTCTGCCTCTTCACTGAATCTAACATGTTCACTTATGCCCAAGCATTCTAATTGTAAATCTGCTGCTTTAAAAATGAGATTTTTTACTGTTGCATTCTCTCTGGCATGGTCACAATGTATTGTATGATTATGTAAATCATGGTTAGGTCTCAAGTTAACAGTCCTCCTTATTATGTTTAATGTATGTATATTATAGCACAGTATATGAGTTCTAAAATATTCCACCCGAAAATTTCATCCATTAATCTACGTGCATTCTGTCGAGTAGATACATCCCGCAAGGGGTATATCTACTCAACCGTGCATTCAAGGTGCACGCACAACAAAACCTGCCTTCGTTTTTGAAGGCAGAAGTTACGCTGGTAGGGGGTTATGAGTGATCGGTCCAGTCCAGTACAATACCTGTGAACAAATCAGGTTGGTTAGTAAGTCCCATGTATGCTTCATTTATTCTTGCAGGATCTATTACATGAGAAATCATAGGCTTTATCTTTAATATTCCTCTTTCTATCCAGTCAAATATCATCTGCTGCTTTGTGTACAGGGAATCCCTTCCCGCAAACTCCGAATAATCCGGCAAACACCATTCCAAAGCTCCACGGACTGTAATATTCCTTCTGTGTATATCCGCCAAAATTTCGGTGATGTTACCTTCTACCGGCACCCGCGGACTACCAAGCAGGATGAGCTGTCCATATTGCGCAGTTGCTTGAAGCGCCTGTATCACAACCTTACTGTGTCCAACTGCATCTACAGCAATGTTTGCCATTTGCTTGCCTGTTATATTAGAAATAGCTTCTTGAACCTCTTCCTGGTTTCCACCAATCACATGTGAAACCCCACACTCTTTTGCTATTTCTCTCCGTGCTTCGTTCAAATCCACTCCTATAACTCTGCACCCCAAAGCTTGATATGCCTGTGCAGCAATATTGCCAACCATACCAAGCCCAAATACAACGACCCAATCATTTTTTCCAATATCGCTTACATAAATTCCTGTTGTCGCAACACCAGCCATACGCGAAGCCGCAGCCATTGCACCGTCCATATTTTGGGGCACCTCTATAATCATGCTCTTTTGTTTCAATTTAATATGCGAAGCATGTGGTCCGAATGTGAAAACCCTTTGTCCAGGCTTGCATACGGTTACTCCTTCCCCAATAGCACGCACAACACCAACATTTGCATATCCTGAATTGCAGGGATATGTACAAAAAAATCCAGGCTGATAAACCCTTTCCTCCGTGGCATTAAATATCGATAGTTCAGTACCTGCACTGATGAATGAGTATTGTGTTTCGATAAATACCTCATCACGTTTCAAATCAACTTCATCCGAATTCACCGTTTTTAATTCAACTTGTTGCTTCCCTGTTATAATTACTTTTTTAATTTGCATATAATCTCTCCCATTCTATGTAAAAATTATTCCTTACTTTTTGTTTTAGTACTACAAAGAAAAATTCGAATCTATCCTGCCTAGAATTTAGCTCATCTTACAGTTTTCTTAAAAGCAGGATCACCATACTAGATAATTCTCATACTGCCTTTAGGGTATACTTTGGATAAATCAGGACCGTATGAAGCCACTCGCAAAGCTGGATAATTTGAATTATAAAGGCTGCGATCTCCTGTATCACGCACAATTGCCCACATCAAAGCACTCATTTCCCGTAACAGTGCATCATACTCAGGAAGGTTTGCAAGGTTGCGCTTCTCTAGAGGGTCTTTCGACAGATCATACAGTTCATCCATATCAAAGCCATTGAAAACATATTTTATGTCGTCCTTATAGACAATTCTCTGAGTAAGCAAGATTCTACCACCGTTATATTCAGCATATCCGAGTGTATAGTCTTTTTCTGCTGCATCGTCGAATAATGCCGACGCAAAGGATATAGTATCAAGTTCTTCAATAGCTTCACAACCGCTAAGCTCGATTATTGTTGGGCAAAGAGCATGGGTGCCAACACGAGCAAAACTCTCTGCACCCACACGCATACCTGGTCCTGCTACTATAAGAGGAACATTATAAATTTCCTCATATGATCCAATAGTTTTGCAAAACAATCCATGTGCACCCATGCAGTCGCCATGATCGGCGGTAAATATTACAACGGTATTATCGGTTATACCCAGTCGGTCAAGGATATCCAGTACGCGTCCAAATTGTGCGTCTGCTTCAGTTACGCAGCCATAGTAACAGGCTAGTGCCTCACGCAATTGCCTATCGCTGAAATTTTTCCAGCAGCGCATTCCGATTCGATATAAATTAGGTCGCTCGCCCTCATCATAAAGAGTCTCAGGCAATGACAAAAAATCAGCATCATATAAATCCCTTGCCTCACGCCCGCAGACATAAGGATCATGAGGTTCGCTAAAGCTAAGCATACACATCCATGGCTTTGTTTGTGTGTTCTGCAAAGAAATATACTCGATAGCCATTTCAGTTGCTAAAGCCATGTTTGTCTGCTCTACAGGATTATCACGAATCCCGGTGAACAATGCCGGGCGGTAGCCTTCCGGTGCTTGGCAGTATACCGCTTCGCTATGCTGTATCCTTGGAGGTTCGCCTCCTAACAGTAACTTTCTCTTTTCTAAGTACTGTGGACTGAAACCCACTGCATTTACGCAATTTACATCCCAGCCAAATGGTTCAAGCCTGTTTGTGCGCTCAACGTGCCACTTTCCAAAATAACCGGTGTTGTATCCGCCAGCTTTTAATCGTTGTGCAAAGTGTGGCTTTTCTTTCCGAAGACAGAACTGATCGTCGTCAGCAGTATGAGTAACGACTAATGCTCCATGATTGTGCGGCAGAAGCCCTGTCATGATCCCGGCGCGTGCTGGGGTGCAAACTGCGTTTGACGTATATGCTCGTTTGAAGTGTATACCACGTTTTCGAAGTCTATCCAAATTTGGCGTCTTGCAAGGGTGCTCCCCCTCAAGCAAAGCTGCTTGAAACTGGTCACACATCAAAAATAGTATATTTGGTTTCATTTCATTTTCCTCCTTTATTTAATACTACATAGAAACTTTTTCCCCTTAAGATATCGGCATCTTAGTGGATGAATGGAAATTCATTTTTAAAATGCGACTTTAATCTTGTCGCAATGCGTTAATAAGGCGTATTTATTTTCTTCCTTTACTTGTATTATTCCAAGTTCTATGTCAAATGTCAAATAAAAAAGTGGGCTACCCCACTTTTTTTCGCTAGAGAACCTTATGGTTCCCTTCGACGGATGCTCCGCATTCTGATCACCCTTTCACCGAGCCAAGCATAATCCCCTTTACAAAATACTTCTGTAGAAACGGGTATACCATAACAATAGGCAAAACTGCAATAACAGCAGTCGCCATTCTATATGCTTCTGATGTTGCTTCCAGTGAACCGGATTCTTCAATCATATTGAGCGAGCTTAAAAACGAGTACAATATAACCTGTATAGGCCACTTTTTTACATCATTTAAATATATAAGTCCGGGTAAAAAAGCATTCCATTTTCCAACAGCATAAAACAATCCTATTGCAGCAAGCACTGCCTTTGAAAGAGGCAGCACAATTTTAATTAAAACTGCAATATCATTATAACCATCAATATACGCAGATTCAATGAGTTCTACAGGTATATTTTTAAAAAACTTAATCATTACCATTGTATTATAAACACTAATTGCCCCAAGAAATATTAACGCCCATAATGAATTAACCAATCCGAAAGAGCGGACAACCAGAAATGTCGGAATCATGCCACCATTAAACAGCATAGTAAACATAATAAAAGACATAATATATTTTCTGCCTGATAGATTATTCTTCGAAAGTGGGTAGGCAGTAGTAACAGTCAAAAATAAACTGATGGCAGTTCCCATCAGTGTTACTATTAACGAATTTTTATATCCGCTAAATATTAGAGGATCACTCAAAAGCTGTTTGTATACTTTGAGTGTAAAGCCATTGGGAGTCAGATAATAAATGTTTGCTGACATTTTAGTAGAGCTGCTTAAAGAGATCATAAGCATATACCATAACGGATATACCATCACTAAAACCAATAGAGTAAAGAACATATAATTCAAGATATAAAATATTTTAGTTTTTACATTCGCCCCCATCTAAAACAGCCCCTCCTCACCAATCATCTTACTAAACCGATCTGCTGAAACTATCAGAATTAACGCTACCACAGACTTAAAAAAATCTACAGCGGAAGTAAAGCTGTATTCTCCTCTCCCTAAGCCTACTCTGTAGACATATGTATCAAATATCTCACTTACTTCCATTACCAAAGGATTCTGTAAAACCATAACCTGCTCAAAGCCTGCATTCATCAGCTGCCCTATCCTTAATATAAGGAGCAGAACTATAATTCCTGTGATTGATGGAATTGTAATATACCATACCTGCTTTAGCTTATTGGCTCCGTCCACTATTGCCGCTTCATATAGGCTTGGATCTATTTGAGATAAAGCAGCTAAATATATAATCGTTCCCCACCCGCTTGTTTTCCATATAGAGGAAATGACCAAAATTGACCTGAAATACCTGCGGCTCGCCAACAAACTACCGATTATATGCTCTCCAAACAATAGATTAACAACTCCGTGGCTGGCAGAAAAAAGAGAGAGCATCATACTGCCTATAATAACCCAGGAGATAAAATGCGGAAGATACATTACTGACTGTGCAATCTTTTTAAAACGTGAATTTTTTATTTCATTAAGCAATATAGATAATATAATGGGAACAGGAAACCCGAATATTATTTTGTAAAAGCTTATAAAAAGTGTATTTCTCAATATTCCCCAGAAGTCTGGATAGCTAAATACTTTTTTGAAGTTGTCGAATCCTACCCACGGACTATTTATCACCCCGGTAAAAATATTAAATTTCTTAAACGCTATTACCAGCCCTCCCATAGGCAAGTAACAGAACAGAATAAAGTATATAATTCCCGGAAGCAATAGAATATAGAGATACCTGTCTCTTAATACTTTTTTACCTGCAGCTCCCAATGAACCTGTTCGTGTACGATTGTAGTTAATCCCCATCAATGTATCCACCTCCTGTCATCATGCACTGGCACAGGACAAGCTTTAGTTGTCCCGTGCCGCAATAAAGTAATTCCACATTTAATTCTTTCTTGATTCATATTCACGGTTAACTGCATCAACCAATTCCTTGCCCCCACGATTATTCCATTCTGTAACAAAGCTTTCAAAGCCTCCGTCGATTGGAGTTTCTCCTACGATCATTTTAAGGTACTGCTCTTTAGTAAAACTATCCAAAAGATCTGATTCATTTAGTTCAGGAAGCAGCATTCCGTCTATCGCACTGGGTAATGCTGAGTCTGCCCATTTTTTCAACGTATCCCGATAATGCATGGAAGCATGCTCGTATCGTACCGTTCTGATTATGGGGATTGCAAAAAGGTTAGTGCCGACACTTGCTAGGGTATCTGCATCTGCTGTTACATTTACAATACCGTTCTCAACAGTAAAATGCTCACCTTCTATACCATAACTGTAAATTGTTTGATATTCCTCTGTAGCTACATAGTCCAGCACTCTTAAAACAGCATCTATATTAGGGGATTTTGAAACTACACCTGTTTTTAACCATCCCCTGCCGCCCAATGTACGGAATCCTATTTTGTTATAGCCAGGCGTTTCCAAAAGCTCACCTGCAATGTATTCTCCGTTAGGATTTCTGTCCTTGAATGGTTTATAGTGGTTATCATTGTTATTTACGTCAATTACATGTGTAAAGAATACAAATGCTCCAGCTATACCTTCATAAGTCTTATTTTTATACCGATCGGGATTGTCTGTAACAAATTCGGGATCAATCAGCTTATTCATGTACATTTTATTAATGAACTTGAGAGCTTCTTTTGCTTCAGGCATTACAGTACCATTTACAACCTTACCGTCACGTTCCAACCAATATGAAGCTTGAACTCCAAAAGCGGCAAATATGTGATCAAAGGTAAAGGCAATGTCTCCCAGTTGTCCTATTATAGCATATGTATCCTTTTCATTATTCCCATCCGGATCCTGGTGAGAAACAGCATATGCTACATCATAGTATTCATCAAGAGTAGCAGGAACGTCTAGACTTAATTTTTTAAGCCAGTCTCCTCTGTACAGCAAGCATCTTTGCACCGGGTCTGCGCCAATAGGAATTGCATAAATGTTTCCGTCCTTATGAGTCATTGCCTTCCAGACGGTATCATTTCTTACAGCTGCTAAATTTGTGTATTTATCAAAATAATTGTTAAGAGGAAGCAGCATACCGGCTTCCGCAAAGGTTAACTCCTGTGCATCCTGGGTTATATTTATTATATCAGGATAATCGCTTGAAGCCATTACTACATTAAGCTTAGTAACATAATCTGCAAATGGTACTGAACTAACCTCCAATATTGTGTTTGTATTTTCCTGAATTAAGTCTGTGGTTAGGGTTTTATAATCAGTAGCCCTCCATGCACCAACAAGTAATTTTAAGACAGTTGGTTTCTCTGCTTCCGTCGGTTTCTGTGTCCCTGTACCTGTATTCTGGGAATCACTTGTTCCACCGGTATTGCCTGCACAACCAAAACTTAAAAGAAAAATCATAGAAAACACAATAAATAATGCAGTACATCTAATAATTCTTTTTCCCATTACCATTTAACCTCCTAATGAAATATATTATTTGTCCGGACACTGTTATTCTAGCAACAGCTATATAAAATGTAAATTGTACATTTAAGTTATTATTGTTAAAAATTCAGATATAACGTTATGGCGACAGAAAAAACAGCTACATGAAACAATATTATCAGGAGTCGGACTATTGAAACTTCCTTCCTTGCGAAATTCATGATATCATGATATAATCTAATATACTCATACATAATGCTCATTTACTAGAGGTGTTAACCTTTATGAAACAATTTACTTTTAATAAAAAATATAGATTTAAGCTCTTTGATTCTGTCCTGTTTAAGACGTTCATGATCTTTTTTATTATAACAAGTATGTCTATAATAAGCATGGGAGTTATTTCTGTTAAGTTCAGCACTCATCATATTTCAGACCTGTTACGCAAATCAAATATGAATATGCTTGCAGCTAAAAGAGATTTAATTGATCAAAGAATATTGGAAGTAGACAAAATATTTCAACAGTTTATTTTCAGCAGTGATATATGGAATATAGTAAACATAAAGAAGGTTGAAAACCATCATGTGTTATTGTTCAGAGATATAATCACTTCTTTTAACAATTCAGTAATCTCAAATAATACTATCCAGTCCATATATTATTTCGATACACAAAATGATTTTGTACTATCTGATAATAAATACACAAAACTTGATTTTTACGATCAGGAGATTCTGGGTATTGATTTTATAAATAATACATGTGTGCTGCCTCCAAGAACGGTAAATGGAGAAAAGATAATCAGCTATGTAAAGAAAGTTAATTCTTATTCAAAAGTTAACCAGGGATTTTTCGTAATAAATTTAAATTACACCAGCCTTTTTTATGAGCTTTTGGAGCAGAATATGAAGTATCCCATTGAGACTGTGATATTTGACAGCAACAGCACATTGTTATTTTCAAGCAGTATAAATCCGGAGTCAGAAATTGATATTGACGAGTCTGTAATCTTTGAAATCTTATCTAATAAAAATGATTATGATATTTATACTGTACAAGATCAGAGCTATTTTATCAGCAAAGCCAACTCTCATTTCCTTGACTGGACTTATTCTTATATCCAGGATTACCAAACCCTTGCACAATCTGTCAATTTGGTAAGAACATTGATTTTTTATTCTCTTACAATCGTTTTGATCTTATCACTGGCTTTAGTGTATTTCGGCTCTAGTAAATTGTATAAGCCTTTATCCAATCTGCTCAAAAATGTGAAAATTAAAACAAACATGTACAGTCTTACCGAAAAAAATGAATACAAAGCGTTGGATTCTGTAATACAAGACCTGTCTGATGTAAAGGATGATCTTCAATTAAAGTATAGTTTAGCATTTCCATACCTTCAAAAACACTCTGTTCACGATCTGCTTACCAGTCAGAAATTCAACGATAGAGATTTTAAAAAGATTTTAGATATGTTAGGTGTAAGCTTTAAATATAACACACAAATTATCACAGTTATTGACTTTGAAAATACAGGGTTTAGTGATTCCATAAAGATTAAAACAGACGCTTTTTGGGGTAATTACAGGAATGACCTTGCATATATTTTATCAAAAATAAATACTTCCCGAGTATTAATAATTTTTAACACAAACATGGATATTAACTGTATATATAAGCTTCTTTATGAACTAAAAACAATGTTTAACAATATGCATATCGAATTGACAATATCACTGGGTAACCCATTCACTAATCTGAACCTCATATGCACTTCATATATGAGTGTATTGGAACAATTAAATAATAAGTTTTTTATTGGGAAAAACGAATTGATTTATAATATGCACCGATTCAATAAAAGTAAAAACGAATTTTACGATTCAACCCATGAAGAGGAGTTAATTAATTGTATTAGGACTCAAAATGAAAAAAGCGCTTTGCATATATTGGAAAGTATAACCCAAAAACAGCTTAAGGAAAATGAAAATTCAATTGATTTTATTAAGTATATATACTTCCAGCTATGTTTTAAAATAGTAAATAATTTAGTCGAGCTTGGTATTGAATTTTCAGAACTGGGTGTAACAAGATTCACTATTCTTAACACAATTCAAAGGGCTGAAACAATTAAGTGTCTGGAGGACTATGTAAAAACACTTATACATAAAAGCATTGCTTTGATTGATTACCAAAAACAAAGGCAGCACAAAGCTTTGGTATATAAAGCGATCGAATATATTACTGAAAATTATACTAAAGACATATCTCTTGAACAGGTTGCAAACAGTGTATATTTATCATCAAGATATTTAAGCACAATATTTAAAAGCGAGACAGGGTGCACAATATTAGAATATATCACCAAACAAAGAATGGAGAAATCACGGGAATTGCTAAGAACCGGGCATATGCAGATTCAGGATATTGCATATACTGTGGGATATAACAACGTACAAAGCTTTATCAGATTCTTTAAAAAGCACTACAATATGACTCCTGTACAATACAGGAGAGCGAATCTGTGAATTATAAAAGAGAGTGAATAATCATCCTCGAAGTACAATATCCTTGACCCCACCTGATTCTGGAGGATGGATAGCTGTGCTATTTAAACAACAATAATTTCTTTTAAGGCGTGTATTGCACTTGCTGATAAATCCTCTGCCTTTAGCCAACCAAAAAAATTGTGGATTTTCTGCTTTTTTTCGATAGGGAGTTTTTATGGCTCCCTATCGACTTATTAATACTTCCATTTCGTATTTTTTTACAATATCAAGCCATTCCACTCCAACAGGAACACCTTTTAAAAGGCAGTACTTATTCCAAACTGAAGCAAAGGGCAGAGTTTTAAATTCCTCCATCAACGCAAGTCTATTTCCATAGTTACCGTTGTTTTCCTCTTCTAAAAGCATATGCACTGGCTCGAGCAATGCTATCGTTATTGCCTTTTGTGCTGCTCTTGTTCCGGTAACCCATGCTGTTATCCTGTTAATACTGGCATCAAAAAAATCAAGGGCAAAGTGTACCCGGTCAAAGGCATTACATCTTCTTAACTCTTTTGCAATATCACTTACCTGATCATTTAATATAACTACATGGTCGCTGTCCCAACGCACTCCCCTGCTTACATGAAGCAGTAACTCATCTGTGAATGTAAGAATTGCCGATATTTTATCAGATACATCTTCAGTAGGATGAAAATGACCGGCATCAAGACATAACATAATGTTTTTTGCCATGGAATACCACATATAAAACTCATGAGATCCGACAACATAACTTTCAGAACCAATCCCAAACAATTTACTTTCAACTGCATCTACAATGTTTTTGCTATCATATTTTACTTCCAAAATCTCGTCCAGAGAATCTTTAAGAATTTGCCTGTAAATCAATCTATTAGCTGGCACATCTTTCATACCGTCAGGTATCCATATATTATTAACACACGGAGTTCCCAACTGTTTTCCTATCTCTGAAGCTATTTTACGACATCTTTTGCCATGGTCGATCCAAAAGGAACGCACTTTTTTATCAGGGCTTGCAAGGGTAAATCCAGAATCAGCCATCTTGTGGGAAAAAAATGTCGGATTAAAGTCCAGTCCTAAGCCTAGCTTCTTTGCCCAATCAATCCAATCTTGGAAGTGCTCAAGGTCAACTTCATCCCTATCGATTATTTTGCCTTCTGTTTCGGCATATAAGGCATGTAGATTCACTCTGTGTTTTCCAGGAATAAGATTTAATGCTTGTTCCAGATCTTGGCGTAATTCTTCGCCATTGCGAGCTTTTCCTAGATAGTTCCCGGTTGCCATAATCCCACCACCGGATAAGCCTTCTACTCCCTTTTCAAATCCTGTTAAATCATCACCCTGCCAACAGTGAAGAGAGATGCTGATACTATCCAAATCCTCTAGTACCTTGTCAGTATCAACTCCAAACCCTGCATATGTTTTTTTTGCCTGTTCATAGTCTCGTTCTATTATTTCCGGGTTATATTTATACATTACTTTCAACTCCTTTGCTAATAAATAACTCTACTACAGCGTAAACTCTTTCTCACACCTTAGCTCAGCTTCCATCTCTCAATAAAGTCCAGAAGATGATTATCTGTGTTCCTAACCATAAATCTTTATACATTACTTTTTTTAAGCAAGCTTCTAGCTTCCGCCCTGATTACTATAATATCTTAATTCATTATATTATGAAAGTAATTCTTCTTCCCTTTCACGAAAATATCTTGCCGTTTGCATTACCAGTCTGTCAAGAAAGCCTTTATCAGGCTTACCATATGTTGCCGGATAGGGATCTCCACCTGGTCCTAAGGGCTCTGGTGTCACAAACCTACCCTCTTCATTATATCCAATTAAATACAAGGCCATTATTAAGGTATCAAGATCCAGCGAGCCGTCACCCAGCGCACAACGGTTACTATCCGCCAAATGCAGATTTACAAGCATATCTTTGGCATCAATAATAGCTTCACCTATATGACTTTCCTCTGACTGCATATGATATACATCTCCATTAATGTATCTTACTGCAGGATGGTTTATTTCTTCAATATACCTTTTTGCATCACTAATGGTATGTATAAAGCTTACTTCGGCAGAACGTATAGGCTCTATAGCAGCTTTTACATTGTTTTCTGTAAATAAATCTGCAACTATCCTAAGAGATTCTATACTTCTTTCAAACTCCGTATCATCATAGGCATCTGGTCTTCCGACCGCTCCAGGAACAACCAATATATACTCTCCTCCAACAGATGAAGCAAAATCGATTTCTCTTTTGAGATAATCAATTGCCGCCTGTCTATGCACCGCCCTGTTACTTGAAAGGTCATTGTCTTTAGAAAACATCCCACAGATACCAGCTACCTTAATATTATGACTTTCTAGTATTTTGAGTGTTTCGTCTGTCTTATAACCCAAATCAGCTCCATAGTGATTCCCATGCAGCTCAATATAGTTGATTTCTGCCTTTTCAAGCCTCGCAGCCGAATCCTTCAAGGCTTCGATACCAAATCCCCAATTACTCCAGGATAAATTCAATCTTTTTTTTAACCTGCCAGGATGACTCTTTTTCAACTCCTCAAAAGCTTTTTTTATCTTTTCATTTTTCAACTCAAAGTTTTGCTTCTTCATCTATATCTCTCCTGTCTTTCTTATTTTTCAATGAGCTCTTCTTCCGCCAGTCACACGCTTATAAAATCATACTGACTGTGCAGTGAGTCATAAACAAGTCCTTTTTGGATGTGCCCAAGGTGATTCTTAATAAAAGCTCGGTGGCATCTAGCCCGCTCGCTTCTGGGTGCAGGCTTCGCTTAACACCGTTAATTATATGCAACGCACTTAATTCTTGTAATGTGACCTTGAAAGGCGAAAATGGTTCTAGTGCGTTTCGAAGGTCATATTACATAGAATTATAGCGTTGCATCCGGTTTCACAGTTTATTCTTTTGGGAAACTTCTATTATCATCATTATGCGGCACAACATCTGAGGTACGTATATACCAATCAAGCAAGCTTAAGTTCAATTCATCCTGCAGCTTTTTGTAGGCAGGATCATCGTATACATTCCGAGTTTCCAGTGGATCATTTACAAGATCATATAATTCATGTACATCATCAGGTCTTCGTATCAGCTTTGCCTCCAAAGTACGAATCATAGTTGTCCTGCTGATACTTTTTGGCACCTGCTGCTGCTGCATAGTCTGCGGCCAATATATGTGACCCTCAACACGCGTCGGATGTGACGGGTCATGTCCCTCAAAGCAATGCTTTTCCGAGGAGTTGAACCCTGCCTCCGCAAAGACCGCACGTGACCGATCCCCTGAGGCACCTTGCAGCTGCGGAACAAGAGATCTGGCAAAATGGGTATGTGTAGCCTCTATTCCCGAAATATCCAGAACCGTGGCCATTATATCAAACAACTCGGTCTGTTCCCTGACAACATGTCCGGCACTGCAGCCAGGCGTTCTGATTAAGAGTGGAACTCTTGTTGTTACATCATAAAAAGCATTATGAATTTTTTCTACTAGACCATAATCACCTGCAAAATCTCCATGATCGGATGAAACAATTACTGTCGTTTCATCTTTTAAGTCCATTTTATCCAAAGCATCCAGCAATTGCCCCAGTATCCAATCTGAATAACTGACCATTCCCAAATAAGTTGCGTGGATTTCTTTCATAAATTCATCAGGGTTCTGATCAAGCTTGCGGTACTTACGCATTAATTTATGAAAGCTTGGAAGCTTTTGCTCTGAATCTACCGGGCGTAGCGGTGGAATATCCTCCGGCTTATACATACTGTGGAACGGTTCGGGTGCGCTATAAGGAGGGTGCGGGTACTCTATAGGAAGATACAAAAAGAAAGGCTTGTCACCTTTTTTTCTGCTATTCATAAAGTCTATTCCCTTCTGTACACACTTCATATCCTTTGTTTCATGAAGCTCGCCTAAAAAGGCTTCATACTTAAAACTATAGTATCGCGGGTCTTCCTTGTCATAAGGATTTGCTCCGAATCTTCCTCCTCTGACCACCTCATAGTGATCTAAGGCCAGCGGAATATATTCTTCAGAAAAAATATCGTTCTTTCCGTACATCTCCACATGATATCCATTATCCCGCAAATAGCGGAACATACTTGGCTCGTGCGGCCTTAAAAGATGCCAGAGCGTCCGGTGACCATTAACATGGGGATACCAGCCAGTCACAAGACTGCAACGAGAAGGCGAACACAAAACACATTGGGTATAGTTTTGGTCAAACCTTACTCCTTCATTTGCTAACCTGTCAAAGTTAGGGGTCTTCACTAGCGGATGACCGTAACAGGATAGACTCTCCGATCTTAATTGATCGAAAAATAAAAATACATAATTCATCGTTTTCACTCCTTGTTGTTCATTATTAACTGCAGGTATAATCTTTTCTTATGAAGCTCGAACCTTTTTTAACAGCATTTTAGCATCGATACTACAACGGCTATTAAAATTATTAATACAGCATCAGTGCATTAAAGCGTTTTTATACAAAGGTGCATAAATACCAAAATTATAATAAAATTACCGTTGTAGGACTAATCAAGAAGTAATAATTCTATTCTAGGACTATTCCTTCATCGGCAGAAATATCAAACTCGCCATTCTTACATTCAATGTACACATTCCCCTTTACTGTTGGAAAAACGCTTTTAAAATCAAAACCCGGATTTTGTGGTTTAAGCTTAATTTTTCCACAACCCGGCTCAATTATTTCAAGACCTGCAATGTACCTTATTAAAAAGTCCGCAGGAAAAGCTGACCATGCATGAGACTCTGTTCTAAGCGTCAAATTAAACTGCTCTCCATCTCTCCATGAACCATTTTTTGTCCACTCCTCATAAGTGGAAGTAGCTCCTTTATCTACCATTCTTTTTACCCATCTATTGCGAATAAGCTCAATGGCCAGATCCATCCTGTCTAATTTGAGTAGTGCTTTTAGAATTACCGCAGAAAAGAACGGCTGTGCTTCAATATAATCAATACTCTTTTGCACATATAGTTTGTCAATTATACTCTCTGCTGTTTTTCTGTCACAAAGCCCCCACAAAATAGCAGCGCAATTAGTATGCTCACTAATGCTGCCAGATAGAGAATCATCTACATTAGCATCTGAAAACACTCCCAGTTCCTCATTAAAAAATCTTTCAGGATAATTTAATCTAATAATTTCACCAGCTTCAGAACACAAATCAATAATATATTTATCCTTTTTAATTTCAGCCATTTTTTTGACATTGCCAAGAGTATAATATAACAATGCATTCACTAAGGCACATTCTCCACGAGTGTCTAGTTTTACCCAGTCTAAAAACATTGAGGTAACCTCTTTTAACATGCAATATTTGTCGCAGAAACGCAAAAAAGCATATATGATTTTTATTATATGGGGATAATATGCATGTATCCATTTTTCTTCTCCGGTATAAAGATAGTGATCATAAACCGCATTTACCCAGTGGAGATTATAGTCAAACAGATTGGGGTATTCAAGAACCTTACCGTTGGTTATGGGCGGTATAATTCCTGTTACTGTCTGCATTTCGGCACACTGACCTAAATATTTAGAAGGAAGCACCGTATCTCCAAAGCATGAATATATCAGCCCCAATGTAACCATGGAAACGTCACCGGTAAATTGACCCTGCTCTCTCCATGGAGTATCCACTATAAATTCATTTGAGCATAACCGTACAGTATATTTACATATATCAAAAAGCTTGTTCATTTTTTCGTCAGAAGAGCTAAACTGTCCCTTTTCTTTATAAGGGAATGTTGATATTATTGCCTTGACAGAATTTATCCGGACCTCTTCAAAAGCATTATGCAGTTGTATTTTCAGGTATCTGAAAGCTTTCCATGTAAAGGGACGGTAAATCTGTCTGCCTTTTTTGGTTATAAGCCTGTCTGCAAACATATTCTCTATAGCATTGTTAAAGTGTCCGTTAAACAGCCTTTCACTATACCCTATATCCATCTGCGCACCCGCAGGAGCTTCAACATCTAGCTCAACAAAGGCTGTTATAATTCTGCCAAAATCAAGTATGACATAGGGAGAATATATTCCGTCCGATTCCTTTCTGTTCTCAATATGCATTGTACTGTTTTTCATTATAGTAAATCCGGCTTCACCAGTTAAGTTTTCACTTCCTGATATGGTTGAATATTTAATTTTTTCTCCGGCACAAGACAATATGATCGAAAGATCATTGCTCCTCATTCTATTTAAAACATCTAATATTTCCTCTTCTTTTACTATGCTTTTTGCATATCTGATATCATCTTCAGGAAAAAATGGTATGTTTCTTTTTTTAAGATACGTCCACGGATTGACACCCGGCGGAACATCACCGGTTTTTGAACCATAAGAGCTTGATTTATAAATTATAGGCTCTTCCCAAAGAGAATCATCAAAACCGCATTCAGACCATTTTAAAGGCATATTGTTTGCGTCGAACATTTCCTGATACGGATTATATTTAGCCATTCTAAAATAAAACGTATCTTGGGCATATGCATTTGCCCTCATAATCCTCCATGTGGAATCTGACGCTGCCAAAACAGTGTCGTTGTCATCTATTATCTCACATAGGAATCCTCCCTTTGGCTGGGAATCATTACCTACATAGTTTACTATAACTCCAATGCAGTTAGGTCCCTTCTTAAGTAGAGCAGTAATATCTCTTACATCATAGAAATGATAATGAGGATTGCTCTGCAACGATCCATAACCTACATATTGTCCGTTTATATACAGTCTGTATCGTGATGATGCTGTGATAAACATATTTACCTGTTTTTGCTCATCAAAAGTAAATTCTTTTCTTATAAGATAGAAACTGTTTAAAACAGACTCTTCTCCCGTTTTCCAAATCCACTTGCCCTTCCAATCCCTGTTTACTTCAAAATAGTCAAATTGATCAGCCATAAGCTCCTCCTTTTTTATATTAGTTTTGCGCTTATTTTACAAAAAATCTACCCATGCTTTTCAAAAAAGCGTAGAACAAATGTCTACCACCTGCCTCACTAATCCCAAAACGCATTATGTACTGCTTTGGCGGTTCCAAAAGAAAGGTTAACCACCTACCGCCCTAACCCAAAACCCACTGCATAAAAAAGTAGGCGCTTTGTGTTGCTATACATATAATAACATAACCATACTTCAACTGCATAGTGACAGTTCATTATAATTGTTGGGACAGTTAGTAGTATTTCATGCAAACCATCTAAATACCTCTAGCTACGTAAAAAACTTCTGCCTTTTAATAAAAGACAGAAGTTTTTCCTAGGTAATATTGCTGTATTCTTAAATATAGTTTCTTGTTAGCTCTTAACCAGCTTTTTTTTGATGATAAAAACTATTGCAGTTCCACTGATTAATGCAAAAGCTATTGCAGCCAAGCTGTTAAAATCATCACCGGTCTTAGGGTTAACAGGAGCCGGAGCCGAAGTGGAAACTGGGGCTGTAGCCGGAGCGTCAACTAGTGTACATAAACCAAACACATTAGGATACTTGAAGCCTCTATTTTCTTTATCATTCCATACGAGTCTTCCTGTACGTGTTCCGGTATCTGCACCATCATTATTCACCTGAAAATCTACACCTAACACATGCCCTACTTTAGCGTTGGCTTTGTCGTACCAAGGAATTCCAATTTCTACAACATAACCTCCGTCAACTACCTTTGTTGCTGTAACAATATTGTCGCCTTGAACCACAGAGTTATCATAGTTTACCCTAAATTGACCTCCCATAGGTACGTTAGTCCATCTTTCCCCTCTAACATTCATTTCATCATAAAACATTTCGATTGAATCCTGATTACTTTTTTCACCTTTTAAAGAAAGTAAATTATCTTTAACTTCAAAAAGTGCATAGAAATAGTTTTCGTCCCACAATGTTCGCACTTTCATTGTTACAGGATTATCAGACGTTTCAGCAACAACGTTATAAGTATCAATTACATTTGCTTTAGACCATTCAGCGTCAATTTCTCCATCAATTTTCACTGTTCCCTTTACAGCCTCGCATGTCCTTAGTTCTTCCTCAGCTGCAGTTTCATCTGCCAACACTGCAGGAAAAAGACACATTGATACTACTGTTATTAATAGTAACATGGTAAAGATTTTTTTTGTCATAGTACTACACTCCTTTTAATTTTTATTAATTTATGATTAATACCTAGAAAGTATATTAGTTGAACTTCACATAGAATATATAGTGTCCGAACGATTTAATCGGCAGTATATATTCTATGCAAAGGCGCGTTCAACTTACTTTTTGGTGAATAATCATTTATTTTGTTTTTATTTTCCTGTCCATACATTGTTCTCGTATTTTAGACTCTCATAAATAGTCCCTTCCTGAGCATATGGCGGTGGTAGTACACGTGTTCCTACCGCACTTGTCACAAACATATCACCGGTATGCGGACTAACCAAAATTGAAAGCTTTTTAGTATTTGGAAGGTCAAATGTAATGTCCTGCCAAGTTGCACCATTGTCAACAGTGCGAAATACTGAAGGAACCCCTGTACGGGCTAACAGAACATAAGCCACTTCAGGATACCGAGGATCAAAAGTAATCTCGCTTACAAAGTTGTCTTCGCTTGATGTCATCTTAAAGATGTCTGTAAAATTAGTCCATTTTCCTGTGTTTGTATCAAGTTTTGCTGGCACTCCACCGGTACCTTTGAGCCAAACCTCATGCGGATTGGTGGGATGTACTGCAATCGGGCAGGTAGGAAGTTGGTCGTGAGCTCTGAATATCCAATCAGTTGCCTCAGCTATCAATGTCCAGTTAGCTCCCCTGTCTGTGGATTTAAATAGCATTTTACGTGTCCCCATATTATCTATGGCATATATAATATCGCTATTTGAAGGAGACATGGCTACGATATTGGCCTTATTATCCACGAGAAATTCTATTGTGGTCCAAGTTTCTCCCGCATCAGTTGAATATTCCTGACCGGTATAGGCAATATTGGGATTTTGCATATGCCATCCAATAAAGTGTCGACGGCCATGCCCTTCAAGCGGTGATGTCCATGTGGCACCGCCGTCAGTACTTCTGCGTAAAAATTGCTTGCTCACTGTATCTACTCCGCAGAGAATTACCGCATTTTCCTTAACCGGTTGAACAGCCAGTGTAGCTACAGTATTGTGAGCACCTTTCGGCGCCGGTCTATGATGAATATATGAAATCCCCCCATTTTGAGTTTCATAAATCCCAATATCGGTACAAGGAAGTAACCAGCGATTCGGATCAAATGCATCAAAAACTTGAAATCCTCTTTGCACAATGGTACCGGTAAAAAAGTCATCAGAATATACCCAGTTTTCCCCTTTGTCCGTTGAGCGGTACATATGCCCGGTTCCTGCAAGAGCAAAGGCAGTATTGGAGTCGGTGGGATGTATAAGCACCCTGTTCGGGCTTGAGCGCCCGATTGCTATGTGCCACGCATCAAATTTTGCCCTAGGTGTAATATTATATTTTCCTTCCCATTTTGGGTTAGCATCCAGAGCATTTGATGTTCTTCGAATATCACCTTCTGTAGTAGCAGCAATTGCAATCATCGTATTGCGATCCGATTGTGCGGCTTCATGACTACGGATTAATGACCAGTTCAATATTTGAGTCCATGTACCCTGTCCACCGGCAGTCTGACATCTCCAAATACCATTTTTAATCGCAGTTACAGTCATATCAGTACCGTCAGCACTAAGCTCCAGAGTATGATAGGCGCCTTTTGGTAAACCATTTGCTCCACTCAGAGTTGTTGTTGTGTAACCGTTTTCTGTAAGATCCAGACGGAAGAAGCCTGCAGTGCTTGTCAAAAAAATCTGATTTGAGTTTGCAGGGTTTACTTTAATATTATATATATCCAATCCAAAAGGATCTTCTGGAAGCTCACCCAGCTTGGACCAAGTAATACCTGCATCAGTGCTTTGCCATAAACCGTGATCTACCGATTCATAATAAGTGTTGTATGTATTAGGTCCAAAAGCACAGTACCATACCTTGGCACATGAATCCCCAATACTGTTTGGATCGTAAGTAATTGTGTGGTTTTGACTGCGTAATTCTCCTATTTTATCAATCTTTATTACCCAATCAAACGTTGCTCCACCGTCAGTGCTTCGGTAAAGTCCCATAAATGGATGTATTTCTGCTAAATTGCGAGAATTCATAGAAACGTAGACAATGTCCTCATCCACAGGATCGGATTTTATGCTTATACAACAATTTGTATAAAGCCCTTCCGCCAAGCACGGTTGCCAGCTTAGCCCACCGTCATTGGAACGCCATGGTCCCCCCATATCCTGAGCCATATAGATAACATCGGGATTGGCAGTAGACCAGTCAACAGAATGCATTAGCTGTTCTCCTGTTCCGGGTAGCTGACCGGCTTTATACTCCTCCTCTCTTACCACTCCTAGCAGCTTGTAGCTTGTCGCTTGAATTCCGGCCGTTAGTGGCTGGTTTGTTGTTCCAGACTCACTTTCTTTTGTGGTATCAGTTGGAATTTTTGTCGTAGTGCCAATAGCGTTTTTTAAATCAGTCTCTGTAGGCTTTGGCTCTGGTGAGCAGCCTGATATTAATACTGATGTAAAAATTAATATAAAAACGCCTACCACCAGCCGAACTAATACTCCTTTGCCAAACAATTTAACCATTTCACAAATAACCCCCTTTATTTTTTTGGTGTCTAACTTTATTGAACCTCAAACATATTTTTAGACATCTCTTATAATTGCCGCAATCCAGCCTCCTGAACCCGGTGCATGGAGCGTAACACTTTGGCTTTGGGTAATTCTTTCTTCTTTTCCCCATTCACCGGTGTTTATATCAACCCATTTTACAATATAATTAATTGGATAAGGACCCAGATTTAATTTAACTGGTTCTCCGAAAGTAATATACACTAGATATTTCTCACTAGGTCTGGCCGCAACGTAGGATTCGTTATAGCCACGTTCTAGGATCAAATCCATCCTAGGTTCAACCTCCCACATTTTGATCAGGCTTTCAATTTTACGTACAGCACAAATGGTAGCCTTTGCTTTTTGGTTAAGACCGATTCCCGATGTAGGTCTGTGAAATCTTACGCTTGCACACCCGGCAATAATATCGCGCATAAACTTTTCCACGCCATCCTGGGGACCTCCCGAACCAAAACTGGTATAAAAATTCCCATAAATTTTCGTGTTGTTTATAGGTCTCGGGTAAGCTTTTACTTCATCGTGTATCCATTTCAGCCTTTCCCAATGGGTTTCGCCCAAATTCCTGCTATTGATCTGGGAGATATCCATATAAGTATATATATGGGGGTTCTCCAGCACATGTTGAAAGTTTTGTGACTGTTCGGGATCATAAAAATCATTGAACATATCGGTAAGATATATTTCGCACCCCTTTTTTTTGGCTTCCCTTTTTATAAAATTAATCCAGAACATTCCCCAATGTACAGGACTTGAGGTTTCATTGTTCATACAATATAATACATTTGGGAAATCAAGGCTGTACGAAAGCATCTTAAGCACAAACTTTTCCTGGTACTCTCTTAAAAAATCAAAATTGCTTTTGTATCGTATATGCTCAGAAATAGTATGGAAAAAAGGTTGTACATCCGCCCCGGGGTTTTTGGGATATTCTAAATCAAAACCCGACTCCTCTTGTGAATAATTAACGTTGTTTGAAGGATTCCATGGACTGTGATCCCAAGAACTTTTTGAATAGTCAAACCTATCCCAAACTTCTATCTGTACTATAATATTTCTTTCATATGTCCATTCGAGCATGTTTTGGAACCTTTTCCAGTATTCTTCATTCCATTGATTTAAATCAAATTTCCCGCTTTCCAGCAGCCTATAAGGCTTCAATTCTATTTTGTTGCGCTGGCTCATAGTATTTCGGACATAGTTGCCGCCTGCACTTTCAATTTCGTCAAGGTGATCTTTTAGGTCATCGAGTAAAAATACACAGTCAATTTTGCTGCCTCCTAAAAGAAGCACAGGTTCTTCTTTATATTGCCAGTACATGGGATTACCTTTATATGGCTTTATACAATTCTTGTTTCTAATGTGCATATTTAATTCTCCCTCTAGTTTTTTGAATTATTTAAATATGTTTCATCATGTGTATGATGGTGATTTTAAAACGCTACAGGCTGTTAAATTAAGTTGCTTGGTTAATATTTATGCTTGATTAATATTTGTCTATTTGCCTGGGTAATATTTGTATTAGAATATGAATTTTTATCCATCATAACCCTTATCTTATAGTAGCACTGTCTTTAACAGAATGCATAGTGACAGTTAATTATTTCTATCGGGACATTTGGAATTAAAGCTAGTCCATGTACTCCAAATTTCATCAGATAATTTATTGTCACTATAGCAACATCCAATTGTCTCTGTTAAAATGATATTGATAAATGTAAAATTAATTTTATGTATGGTATTATAGCGTTTATTTAATCTTTTTATCCGCATTCATATGCTAGACTTAAAATAAAGTAAGCGAATGCTTTAAATGCACTGTTTTTAGTATTACAATGGCAGATAAATTTTATGCTTACATAATGCAAGTGCACTAAAAACCTTTGCACTGACTTTGTAAGGCTCATAAATGCTCATTTTTAATGACACTGCATGTAGTATCAGTCAGGATAATGCAAAGATTTACGCTATATTAAAAGGTATCGAAATACTAAGGAGGGATTAATTATAATGAGTTTTAAAATAGTATTGATTGGTGGAGGTAGTTATAAATGGACACCCAAGCTTGCTGCTGATTTATTCTTAAGACAGGGCTTGATGGGGAGTCATTTATCATTGGTAGATATTGATGCACAAGCTGCAGAAACTATGAAGGAATACTGCGAATTAATGAACAGCAAGCTATCCTCTCAGTGGAAAATTACTGTAGATGATTTGGATAGTGCTTTGCAAGGCGCCAACATAGTATGTATTTCTATTTCAACAGGTGGTCTTAAGACCATGAATAACGATTACACAATTCCGGAAAAATATGGCATATACCATTGTATTGGCGATACAACCGGACCTGGTGGAATATCAAGGACACTTAGAAATGTGCCTGTTTTTTTAGAAATTGCAAGGAAAATGGAGCGCTTTTGTCCGCACGCACGTCTAGTACACGTGACCAACCCGCTTTCTCAACTGACAAGAGCTGTTTCAAAAAGTACTTCCATCGAAACAGTGGGATTATGCCATAATTTCTATTGGACAAGAGGAGTTCTGGCAAAAATGTTTAAGGTAGAAAGTGAAGACATTGACGCTGTAAGTGTAGGCGTTAACCATTTTACCCTAATGAAGAACATAACCTGTAAGGGCAGATCAATTGAAAAAGAATTGTCATTGAAAAAATATATTTTACATTGTATGGAGCAGGATGGAGAAGCCATTTCAAATACAACCGATGATATGATCAATAGCTATTTATCAACAAAAAATGAGGGAAGAGGGCATCAGTTGAATTTTGAGTTCTATGATATGTTTGGCTTCCTTCCTGTAGGGGGCTCCAATCATGTAGCAGAAAACTTTCCTTATTTTACCTCTGATTTGCAGGTTTTGAAGAACCATCAAATTCAGAGAAAAGGTGTATTTCCAAGAAGGCAGGTCATGCACGATTCTGAAAAGCAAAAGGTTGTTGATGTTGTAGAAGGTCGGGCAGAGCTACCCGAATTTAAGCTTTCATTTGAAGGTCTGTCCATTATTTGCGAAGCTCTTCATACTGGTAATACCGCAAAATGCGTTGTTGCTATGCCAAATAAAGGACAGATTTCAAACTTGCCAAGCGAGATTATTGTAGAGACATGGGCTATGATAACCGCAAATGGAGTTCATCCGGTTATTAGCGGAGAAATTCCAACTGGTTTTAAAGGTTATATGAATCAAGTTATTGAAGAACAAGAGCTTACTGTGGAAGCTGCCATTGAAGGAAGCCGGCAAAAGCTGTATCAAGCAATGTCTATATCTCCTATGGTACACAACAAGGACATTGCCATACCTCTTTCTGACGAATTACTCGAAGCAAATAAGGATTATCTCCCGCAGTTTTTTAAATAATAAACTTTTTAAACAATCAAACCAAAGTTTTTTTGCAAAAAAAGCAAAAATCCTTTGGTTTGACCCATTACATGAGAAATCATAGGCTTTATCTTTAAAGATCAAATAGTGAAGACCATATCTCAAAAGCAAGAACAAATTATTCCCAATGTGACCATAGATGCATTGAATAGTAGGTATTATTTCGTTAGAACTAGTAACAAAAAAACATCCAGAGCAGGATTATAAATCCCGCTCCGGATATTTTTAAATCAATTTTTTGAATTATTTACTTGCTGCAACCTCTCTATCATATGCGTTCTGTAAAATTTCTACGTATCTGTCCAGCTGCAGTTTGTCCAATTCCTTAAGATATGCGTCCCATTCTCTGTCAAGATCAATATTCTTATCCAGCACCATTGCTGCAAATCTTTCTTCTACATATGACTCTATTTGAGAAATCAGCAAGCTCTGTTCTGATTCCTCATCAGCTTCGAGGAAAGGTGTCCTAAATGGTTCAATTCCCTCCCATTTAAAAGGAGCGTAAGATTTTGCTAAGTTGTACACTAGTAATTCAAAATCAAATGGATTGTTCTTGTCAATTACCATTCCATCCTGAACATCTCTTGGGACGTAGTAAAATCCTGTAGTGTACCAGTTAGAATTCTGGACGTCACCCCATTTTAATACTTCTTTGACGACTGCTTGCTTTCCGTTAACACCAATCTCTCCGGGCTCGGGTTCTACCCAGTCTACTCCCTTTTTACCAAACCTTGCAAAAAGCGAAGCTTCTTCACTAAGCATAAAGTCTGCCATTCTAAAAGCGGCTTCGGGGTACTCACAAGCCTTAGTAATTATGCAATAATTCGCTTTTACTTCACCAGGTCTGTGTATAGCAGCCTGGAAACCATTAGGTCCTTTTAGAGGAAGAACCGGAACATAGTCTTTAAGGCGCTCACTGCCTTCGCCAGCAAACCCTCTGTATTGCTCACCCATAATAGTACCTACTATGTTGATTTCTTCGTGGTTTACTAATTGCTTCAACTGGTTTTTGTCCTGCGTAAAGCTCAAAGGATCAAAAAGATTTTCTTCAGCCAGCTTTCTATAATAGCTAATTCCTTCTTTATAAGCGGGTTGGTTAAAGGATGGTGTAACTTTTCCGTTATTCAGATGTATTCTTCTTTGCCATGTGTCATTGTACACAAAAGCATTCATAATGAAGGAATCAACTCTTTCACCTTTAGTACCTTTGGCTCCTGTTAGTGGTATCTCATCAGCCTTATTGTTTTTATTTGGGTCGTCATCCTTAAATGCCTTTAATACTGTATACAGCTCATCGGTTGTAGTCGGAATAGCCATACTTAAATTATCCAGCCAAGGCTTATTGATCCACATTCTGCAGCGATACTCTTGGTTAAGTACTTCTTGTGCAGTGAACATTGAATAGATATTTCCATCAGGACAAGTAATTTTTTGAATTGCTTCCGGATGAATTTCAAGTAGCTTCTTAGTTTCAATACCATACTTTTCAATATATTCATTTAGTGGTAAAAACAATCCCTGCTGCCCATATTGCATCTGACCATTTCTATTTACCAGTGACGGTAAAAACATATCAGGCAGGTCAGTGTCGCTTGTAAGCATCAGGCTGACCTTAGTGCTTGCATCCTGTTGTGGAGAAAGCTCCCATTCAAGATGAATATTCGTTTTTTCCTCTAGAAACTTGGTATACGCATTGGTTTCAAAGTTTTCGATTTGAGGCAACTGCATTGAAAATACTTTTAGTGTAATTTTTTCCTTTACAACAGGAAATTGCCCCGCAGGTGTTACTATTGATGAATCCTCTTCGCTGCTTCCGACCGGGTCTGTCGCATTCGGAGTTTTGTTGACTACACATCCACTTATCAAAAGTGATATGCATAGCAAAAGTGTTACTAGAAAAACTAATTTTCTTCTCATAATACATCCTCCCTATACTTATTAATTTTATAAATCAATCAGCAGCACAATAACTGCTGTAATGACCAAGTTTATTCTAACATTGCTGTTTAAACATAATAAGTGACAATTGAAAATCTAATGGGTGACAATCGAGAAATTGCATTCATTTAATGCAATTTCTACTATTGATGCACCTAACTACCCCTTGATTGCTCCTATCATTACTCCTTTAACAAAATGCTTTTGTACGAATGGGTACAAACACATGACAGGAAATGCAGATACAACAATTAAGGAATACTTTAATAGCTCCTCTATATTTTGATTATCTGCATAAGTACGAGAATCATCCATTCCTGATGCATCCAATGCGTTTTTGATCAAAATATCCCTTAATACCAACTGAAGCGGGTAAAGTGACCTTTTTGTGATATACAAAAATGCATTGAAAAATGAATTCCAATGACCTACCGCATAAAACAGCACCATAACAGCGGTTATTGATTTGGACAAAGGAATAACCACCATCCTGATAAACTGAAAATCACTGCATCCGTCGATTTTTGCCGCTTCCAGCATTTCATCGGCAATGTTGCTTTGATAAAATGTTCTTGTAATAATTACATTTCGTACAGTTATCGCTCCTGGAATGACCATAACAAGCCAGTTGTTCTTTAAACCAAGATTGGTTATCAGTAGATAAGTGGGTACTAACCCTCCACCAAAAAGCATAGTAAAAGCAAAAATCATCATAATAGTGTTTCTCAGCTTAAAATCCTTCCTAGATAAGGGATATGCGGCCATAATTGTAAGAACAACATTCAGCATCGTACCAGCAATAGTATAAAAAATAGTATTTCTATATCCTGTCATAATATAACTGTCCTGGAAAACTGCTTTATACCCTTTCAACGTAAATTCTACTGGCCATAGCCACACCTTTCCCATTATAATCGCTCTAGGCGAACTAAAGGAGCTGCTTAGAAAATAAATCATTGGGTAAAGTGTTACAATTAAAAATATGAATAAAAATCCATCGTTTATGAGGTAAAACATAATATCTTTTCGGGAAATCTTTATTTTTTTTGTCATCAGACTCAATTCCCTCCTTTCACCACAAACTACTATCAGTTAATCTCTTTGATATCCAATTCATTGAAAGAAGTAAAGAAATATTTATTACCGAGTTAAACAAATCAACAGCAGTAGCAAATGGAAAATTCGGGATCATTCCCTTATCTCCTCCAAGACCCACTTTATAAACATATGTGGAAATTACCTCTGATGCTGGTAAGTTTAATTGATTCTGCAGTAAAAATATATTTTCAAAACCAACATTCATGATTCTTCCTGAACGCAAGATCAGCATTATAACAATTGTTGGCAAAATCCCCGGAATATCAATGTGAATAATTCTTTTAAATCTGCCTGCTCCATCCACAATTGCAGCCTCCTGCAGTGATGGGTCAATAGCAGACAAAGCTGCAAGATATATTATTGTACCCCACCCTGTATCCTGCCATATATTTGACCAGACATATATGGATTTAAAATACTTCGGAATACCAATATAATTAAGAGGCTCTTTTCCGAAAAATTTTGCTACCTCAGCTAACATCCCAAACCTTGGGTTTAGAAATTGCATTACCATACCAACCATTGTAACCGTTGATATAAAGTGAGGGAGATATGTGGACATTTGCACGGTTTTTCTATACAGCTTATTCCGTGTACTGTTTAATGCCAGCGCTAATAATATTGGAAATGGGAAGCCGGCAATAAGTCCATACAAACTCACCCCTATCGTATTCTTCATTACCCTCGGAAAAAAATATGAGTTTACAAACCTATCAAAATGTTTTAATCCTACCCACGGACTACCAAAAATCCCCTTGGTTGCAACAAAATCCTTAAACGCCAGCTGTACCCCATACATAGGAATATATTTGAAAATTATAATATATGCCAGTGGAGGCAAAATCAGCAAGAATAGCTGATAATTATTTCTTATTTCTTTTAAAATTTTGTTTTTTTTGACCGGCGAAGTTGTGGCATTGTTATGGGCTAAACTTCTTTTCTTCACAGATGTACTAATAAAGCATCCCTACCTTTCAATTCTATTTCTTAACTCAACCATCCACCGCAATTTCAATTTTAACATCGAATTATCAATTTTACAGAGACATTTAATAATTTTCGTGGTGACAATCAGTAATCCCTTATAAACGTACTATTATAGCGTATACTAGTGCAGTAAAAATCCATTAGTTTCAATATATAAATACAACTGATTTAAATTTAGAAGTTTTTCAGGTCGGAATTTTAAGCAGGGTAAGTGCATATTTTTCGTATTAGTAGGTGTAATTCATTAAGACCACATGGACATGTAACACTTTAAATAAATTCAGCGAAATTTAAGTCAAATGCAATGAAATTATTATGGTGATTTAAAATGTTATTAAAAACTTTTATTTCATAGAAAAACTTTAACCTTGTCGAAGTGAACTAGGAATGTCTCCACAATATCGCTTATATGCCCTCCGAAATGTCCTTACACTGTTATAACCTACCTGCTCTGCTATCTTGCTAATTGGTAGTTCGGATTCATTAATTAGCCGCTTTGCTTTTTCCATACGGATTTTCTCAAGGTAATGAGAAAAGTATTCTCCAGTCTGTTCTTTAAAAAACTTTGATAAATGCACCTCTGTCATATTAAATCTAGAGGCAACCGATGCGCGGCTTATTTGCTGATCCATATAATAATTGTGTAAGTATTCCAATATATCTTCGCTTTTATCTTTATTTAATTCAGATGAAATTTTACTACACATAAACGAATATAAAGCTTTTATCCTTTCCCAGTCTACCTCTGCTGATTCTCCTGAAACAACTGATTCTATTCTCTCATAAAGCAGTGTATCTAGCATTTCCCCACTTTTTAGTTTTGAGCGAGATGCTATTTTTATTAAGGTTCCACGTATTTCATACAAAAATGTAAATAGCATGCTGCCAGATATGCTTCTGTTTACAAAATTCTCCGCATAAAGCAGATCCAATATCTCCAGCGTCTCCTTCTCATCTCCATTACTGCAAAGATTGATAAGCTTGGTTTCAATCTCTAAAGGATAATAATAGTAGCTTCGTTGTTCGGGTGATTGAACATACCAGCGCACAACATCCTCATCAACAACCGCATTATATCTTAATGCTTCAAGAGCTTCTCTATAAGAATTGTAGATATCTGCCAAAGATGAATATGCCAAGCCGGATGCAAAACTTACATATATTTCGTTGTTCTGCATAAGCAATCCACCAACTTCTGATGCTATATTTCTAACTACATTCCTGATCTGCTGTTCATCATTGAAGTTAAATACAAGTAAACCTGCAAGCATATCCTCAGAAATCTCGTGTAATAAAACCCTATCTTTAAACACATTGCTTATTGCCTTTGAAGTAACCACCTTTGCAATATTCAACTCATTAAGCATCCCGTCCTCACCGGTTTTCTTGCAGCCTTCGATTTTAAGAATAAGCACAGAATATTTACATCCAGCTAAGTCTATACCGGTATTTTTCATAGCGCCATTCAGTTCACTCATCTTAATGAAGTTTCCTCTAAAAAGCCTTTCCAAAAAAGCTGCACGGAGTATTGGAACCTTTTCTTGAATCTCAGACCTTAATTCTTTGTTAGTCCTTAATAATTCAGAAATGGAACCATGTATGAATTCAAAAGTATTGTTTTTTTCACCATCGTCAACAAAACTTAAATTCCCTTTTATGATATCTACCAGCTTCCTTATAGGAAGACTGTTCCTATTTGCAAGGAATAAAGATAAAAGAGAACCTAAAACAACAACTACCAGAAGTATAACTATTGTAATATTTTTTATTGCATTAACTTTATTCATTACCATTCCTGTTGGGGCGCCTAATACGTATAACCAACCATTATAAGGAGAAATGGAATAGGAAACAATAAAGTCTGGGTTTCTTTTCAAACTTCCCATATCTCCATGTTCCTCCAAGTCATCAATAGAAAGATAGTCTATCCTAGAATTGTCTTTATTTACAGAAGCAATGACTTCTCCCTTTTCATCTGCAATATAAGCCCAGCCATTTTCGCCTGCAAGATTTGCCAAAAGTCTCTCGATTTCATTAACATTAATATCAATAATGATAATACCCCGAGCATCAGCATTAAAGTTTTCTATGGGGAGAGATAAAACATAGTTTACTGAAGTTTTTTCCGCACTTGTGTATGCTGGATTAATTATTGAAGGTATGAATTCTCCAACATATTTTTTAGACCAAAAATCCTTATGCCAGCTTTCATAATCCATACCACCGGATTTGAAGAAGCCCTTATAAAATATAGCCTCTCTGTTTGTACAGCTCACCGGTGTAATCAAGACCTTTTCATCTTTAATATAAATAATACAATCCCTTATGAAATTATTGTTAACCCTATAAGTTAGAAGATCCTTTTGCATATTTAGATATAAGCTGTAATCAGTTTCGGTTACCAAAAGTTTACTTGTATTTTGACTTAAAGAAAGCTGCTGTGTCACACCTTGTATCTCTTTTAAGCGAGTGTCCAGAATATCCATGCTTTGCTTTATCATACTCAGTGAGGAACTGACGGCCTCGTCCTGAATAATGCCAAAGGCCTTATGATATATGAAGCTGCCCATTACCAAAGGTATAAGTAAAATTAAAATATATGAAACTAAAAACCTATAAAAGACACCTAACTTGTTACTCATCTTAATCATACTTCCTTCCTAAACAAACTAATATATCTGCATAATAAGCTTTTTACCTCTTAACAGGCAGGTAAATTAAAGTAAAAAATTTACATCCAGCATACATCATTGTACTATCGGGCAATCATATTGATTGCTTCCGGCAAGTAGTAAAGCGACTTTTTCCGCAGGTCGGTAAAAAATTGCAACGTAAGTTAAATACCTATGGTGCAATCTGATGCAATCTAATATGATTATCCAACCTTCCAAGGAAGGCTGCTGCAAAGCTATGTCCGTACAGCTTGCAGCAGAAAAGTCGCACAGCAACTTTTCTTATGATAATCTTGCTATCATTATATCATGTTTCATTTATGAGGATAATATATCACACTTTTAATATGAAGTAAATATGCGTCCTTTCATTTAGATTTACATATTTTTACTGATTTTGTTTCAGTTGGTATCCCAAGCAAGACAAATAGACACGATTCTGTAGGTATAAAATTTATATTGCCGTTGTAGTACTACTCTCCTGCAAAAATTATTTCAAAAGATGGTATGGAGCCTCTTGACAGCTCCGTATTACAGTAGTAATATATAGTTATGTATATTACTACTGTAATACGGAATATGGGAGGTTAGAAATAATGAGTAAATGCAAAATTACCGATTCGGAACTTGAAATAATGAAGGTTCTGTGGGATAACAATCCTATTTTATCTTCAGATATTGTTAAAGCATTGCATGAAACCGATTGGGATCCAAAAACAATTCACACATTCTTGAGGCGACTTGTTTCAAAAAAGCTTGTAAAAGCTAAAAAAAATGGAACTTTTTATGAATACACACCTCTAATAAATAAGACTGAATATATTATTAAAGAGTCAAAATCGTTTTTAAAAAAAATTTTTCATGGTTCCATAAGCAACATGGTATACAAGTTCGTAAATGAAGGAGAGCTTTCACCCGATGAGTTTAAAAACCTCAAAGAAATGATTGATGCTATTGAGAATAAATCTTATGGGTTAAATACTGCCAAAGATGATACAGGGAAGGAGAAATGTCTTAAAAACAGCTCTGGCAAGGCAAATCTTACTCAAATTGATTATAAAGGTATAGAGTTTAGGGAGGAATAGTTTATGGGTATCCTTGCAAAAATCTTTTTGTCTATTGTTAATATTTCTTTTGCTGGTACAATTGCTGCAATTCTTCTACTGATTATCAAACGAATATTGCGGAACAAATTGAATCCGGCATGGCACTACTATATATGGCTTTTATTAGTCATAAGACTTATAGTACCGGTATTTCCTCAAAGTTCGTTAAGTCTGTTCAATTTCACAGGAAAAATTCAACAAGAACTTACCGGAAAAATTTTCACAAACGAAATTCTGATCGCAAATAATAGTCCTGACAATGCTACAGCCACAGAGAATAAGGAGATTTATCCCTCTGGTAACGAACTGGACTGGGAAGGACATAAAAATAACACCTCATATGGTGCCAGTGAGGGTATTGACTATAGTGAGTTCAGTAATAATACCAATATCAACAATAACACGGATAGCACTTCTTTAAACAAAGCTCCCGGGCAAGGTGTTGCACAGTTGAGTGGAACAGCTGATATTATTGGCATACTAAGCCTCATATGGTTTTTGGGGGTTATAGGTTTTTTAACATATGCATGTATCTTAAATATACATATTAACTACGAAATTAAAAAATGTCCTTCTTTTGCGGATACTGTTGAGCCCAGAGTAGTGTACATCTTTGAAAAGTGTAAAGATTACTTAGCCATTAACCGTCATATAACACCGCTGATGTGTGACAATTTTGGTTCGCCCTGCCTGTTTGGATTAATAAAGCCGAAACTGCTGGTACCCAGTGTGATGGTAGAAAATATGGCTGAAAAACACCTTAAACATATTTTTCTCCATGAATTGATGCACTTGAAAAGAAAAGATATGGCTTTAAACACAGTATTAATCATATTGAAAGCTGTCTATTGGTTTAATCCACTGTTTTGGTACTGCTTTTCCAAAATACACATTGACTGTGAAGTATCGTGCGACGAATCGGTAATGTTAAGGCTAAATGATACGGAGTGGATTGAATATGGCAAGACGATACTTGAAACATCAAGATATTATTCCCATATAAAGCCGTCATACTCTGTTGTTGGAATGGTTAACAAAAAGAGTGATACCCAAAGGAGAATTTTGAAAGCCATAAATTTCAAAAAGCCTTCTTCCATGCTGATATCTTTAGCAATAGGCGTCACTTTGCTGGTTGGAATTGTGATGCTGACCGATGGCGTCATTAACCCTTCAAACGATGTAATGACTGAAAACGGATCTATTGATTTTAAAATAACAAGCGGCGAAGAATATGCTCATTACAGAAAAGAGAATTCAATTACTGCATTAAAGCGGGACAGTATAGTAAGGACGGGTCCAGGCAATGAATTTGGTGAATGGTGTGTGATTCCCAAAAACACAATAATCCAATTGACCGGAATGCTGAATGCCAAGTGGTGGACAGCAAAAAGCGTTGCAGCTATAGGATCACCACAGGAAGAAGATTTCGATGGCAAATCCTCAAATAATATCGGATTTCTAGAAACTGATAATGTAGAGTTCTGGATAAACAAGGATGACTTCTATTACCTAATGGCTCATGATAAACCTCTTTCTCTGAGCTCTGTAAGTACAAATGATGCAGAAGAATATAGCTGGATAATTAAAACCGACAGAAAAAGTGAAGAGTTGTTTGATCCGGACAATACAATAGAACTGCAGAGCTCTCCTAGTGCAGATAGCATGATTGTAGGTTATGCGTTTAATAATGATCTGGTCAGGATCAAAAAAGATGATGAGAGAAAAATAATTAAACATAATGAATGGATATTGATAGAAAAAGTCCCGTTTTACTATTCCAATTCGTCAGACATCGGATGGGTTAAAGAAGCACATATAGTAGAATTAACCGAAGAAATGCAGCCGCTGCAGGGTTTTATTAGTAGAAATACTCTAATATATACCGAACCTTCTTTTGATTCTCAAACCATAAATGAAATTTATCCTGAGCTTAAATGGCTCAAATATAGCCCCATATCGTGCATTCATATACACGATACAAAGGGAGACTGGTGTAAGGTAAGTGCCGGTGTAAACTCATTTACAGGATGGATACCAAAAGGCAATATTTTTTACAAGGTTACCGATGAGATAAAAAATGATATATATCACCCTGAGCCTGACCTTGATATGTTTGTGTTAAAACTGCAGGAAGAAATTCGGAACAATTCGTCTTTCACTATTAAAGCCGAAGATACGAATGATATTTTAAGACCTAATTTAGAACAAAGGAATATGCTTGCTGATTCCATAATAACAGTGTCTGATGTTGTCATGTTCGATGGTGGCATCACAGACTACCGGGAAGCAGCATATCCTTTTTACAGGCTGGAATTCGAAAGCGGCAGCATACCAGACAACATTGGAACAAGCAACGGTAAAAGTACATATAGCATGGTGGTTACTGTTGAAAATAGCCTGCTGCTTATGATGGGAAGCAATACCTGTTACGATTACGGTATTGGAAGAGCTGGGATGCCAGTAAGATTTGTAACCCCAAATGTTGAGTTCATTCAGAAAATAGAGGAGCTTCTACCATCAGAACCAAACAACTTGAAAAACAGTATCAATTATCTACTGAACGCCAAGCAGATGGAATTCAAAGGAGATTATACCATGAAGGAAGCTATTACAGCAAAGGTACAGATTAATAAATGTGTAAGAGCTATAAAATATGCGATGGGCGAGGAAATCCCCGTAGATAGCATTGTAAAAAATATTGAAAGCGGAAAAAACGATAACACCGAAACCGGAGATAGCAGTAATGAAGACACCGAAAAGAAATACCTCTTTGAGTTCAAATTTGATGATGGAACCACTATTGTTCTTACCTATACCAACAATTACATCGAATATGACGGCAAGTACTACAAGCCTCTGACACAGCCTGAATCTTTGATATCTGGATTGTTTGCAGCCTACTTCTAAAGAATGGGTCAGGGGGATATACACCTTGTCCCCCTTGACATCAATCATTTTGTCATAGACTTCGGTAGGAGTTGCTGTAACCCAAATATTCCACAGAAGTATTTTTCCTATGCCTCTGGTGAAAGGCCGACCAAGGAAGTTATCTACCTAGCCAGTAATTATTTTAACCATTAAGGATTTAAAGGATCAAATTGTTAAAGTTAACTTGTTATTGAGTTTCTCAACAAGATCCAAAAGATCTATAGGACGATGTATTGTATAATCTGGTATTTCAATTTCACTCGAAGGTTCCATCGGAAACTTTGGTGTCCATTTTAGAAAAACACTGGTTATTCCAAATTGATTAGCACCTTTAATATCGCGCCCCAGATGATTTCCCACCATTATGATTCTGCTTTTGTCATTTTCGTTAAGACCCAAAGCTTGCATAGCAGCTATAAACATTTTAGAGCCGGGTTTTCTTTCTTTGACATCCTCCGAATAAATGTGTGCTGAAAAATATTTGCGCAAGCCAGTGTAATAATGAATATTATCAATAGACCTGGTTTTACCATCTGCTACAAGGGCAAGGGTATACCCTCTTTCGAACAAGGTCTTCACCATTACATCCGCTCCCGGTATCACCTCTGCCTTTATTGCATAACCGTCTTCGTCCTTGACAATAGTTTCTGTATCAACAATGGTATCACCACTATCAAGAAAAATTACAAGTTGTTTTTGTCTCACATTATACCTCCTAAAGTTTAAAGTTCAAATTTCATCTATCCTCACAGGTCTTCCTGTTTCCAGAGATTTTTTTGCAGCAAGCCCTATTATTACAGGTTTTAGTGCATCATCTACAGTAACAGGAGTTTGAGTATTCATTGCTATAGCATAAAAAAATGCCTTCATTTCATCAATAAAGGAATCTTTGTACCTTTCAAGGAAAAAATATTTCGGCTTATCGGCTATAACTGCAGTACTGTCATTTAATACAACTGTATTAGGAAAATCATTTTCAGCTTTAAGACAGCCTTTGGAGCCAAAGACCTCCACCCTCTGGTCATACCCATAAACTGCCTGTCGGCTGTTATCAATGACACCAAGAGTTCCGTTCTTAAATTTAAGGCTTATAACAGCTGTATCCACATCCCCTGCATTGCCAATCTCCTGATCCACCAACACCGCTCCGCTAGCAAAAACTTCTTCCACCTCACTTCCTGAAAGGTATCTTGCCATATCAAAATCATGTATTGACATATCAAGAAAAATGCCACCTGAGACTTTTACATACTCTATCGGAGGGGGCGCGGGATCTCTTGAGGTAATCTTAATAATATGTGGAGTTCCAATTCTTCCTTCCATTACAAGATCACGAACCCTTTTAAAATTATGATCAAATCTTCTGTTAAAACCTATCTGAAATTTCACGCCTGCTTTTTTAACCTCTGAAATTGCCTCCTTAATACGCATAACATCAAGATCAATGGGCTTTTCACAAAAAACATGCTTGCCTGCTTTTGCAGCCTCAATTGTAAATTGGGTATGAGTGTTTGTAGAAGAGCATATTAAAACTGCATCAATTTCATTATCATTAATGATTTCCTTATAATCAGAAGTGACATTATTTATTCCCATTTCCTTAGTCCAATCTTTTATATCGTCAGCATAAATATCCGATATAGATTTTATTTTGACAGACGGAATATATCTGGTAATATTTTCGGTATGAAGTTTTCCTATTCTTCCTGTTCCAATAACTCCTACTGTAATTTTTCGGGTCACACATAGCACCTCCTGCATCGGTTTATATATTCCAGTGATCTTTTTGCTACTTCTAAAGGGTCAGGTAGAGCAAGGCACTCAACAGCTACATAACCCTTATAGTCAATCTTTTTTAATGCATCTATTACTTCTTCAAATTTTATATGTCCATGTCCCGGGTACATCCTGTTATTATCCGCAAAATGCACATGCCCAAGTACACCCCTGCACTTAATTATACTTTCAGCGATCTTAGACTCCTCAATATTCATGTGAAATGTATCAATATGGACTTTTATATGCTCCGAACTAAATTTTTTCACAAATTCAATTGTTTCACTTATATTATTAAGAAAATTGGACTCATATCTGTTGATAGCTTCGATCACTAGGGCAACATTATTAATTTCAGCGTCTTCTAGACACATTTCAAGCATTTGGGTCACTCTTTGGTTATAAGTGGAATAATCCCCTCCTGGCGGTATATTACCTTTTAGCAAACCAATTATCACTATAGAATTAAAATTCCCAGCCAATTTTATATATTCTTTCATTCGTTGTAATACTTTCGATCTGTCTTCTTTATCCTTACTCATAAAATTTAAGGGCGTTCCCGAAAAGGATAATCCAGTTCCAATAGAGGATACTTCAATTTTTTCTTTGTTACAAGCTTCAAGAATCCTATCTGGTTCAATTTTTCTCGGATCCCTTATGTGCATCTCTACTGCATCATAACCCAGTTGACTCGCAATTTTTATGCTTTCTGTAAAATCTCCCCTTAGAACAAAAGGAACATTGCCACTCACATTATCCACAATACTAATACTTGTCCTCATATAGCTACCCCCTCTATGCTCAATCTCCACATTCTTCATACAATGTTACTTTAATACATTTACAAAAAGGTCGGGGGCACGCTAGCCCCCACTCGCTTTTGGGAATTGACTTAGCTTAATATTCCTAATAACAAACCTTATGAGAGTAAGAAACCTAATATATATGTCGTAAAACAAATAGATTTACAGCTTATGGAATACTCCTATCTGAGGCAACTCGTAAACTGATTTCCATCCTTCACTGAAGGGTTCTTTAAGGAAAGGTTTCATCTCTTCCTCGGTTCTTAATGTCACCTTCTCAACTGGTGGAACAGTTCCTACAGGAAATGCTTCAAGAATCTGATCATTAACCAAGGTCAGATATTTAAGAATGGCAACTATCGGTCGTTTTGCTTTTCTTGCTTTAGCAATGCTTGGCCTTCCAACAACACCTTCCGGGGTTGCAGCACGTTCTATTGCCATATGGCCTTCCCCTTCTGACCAGCGATGCGGTCTTCTGTAGGGTTCCACCGATGTGTCAAAATGCCCGTCGGGTAAGAAGGATTCACCCTGTGCATCCTGAACAACACTCATATCAATCATATCTTTAAACATCAATAATCCTACCGATGTTTCGCTTTCATCAGCATGTACAAAATTAGTTTCAAGACTGTCATCCCTGTCTACTGGATAGAAAAACTCTCTTACTGCTCTATGCCAGTCCAAGGCCTGGAATATTCCCGGCAGCTGGAAACGCTTCATGAACTCCTGTATAGCTGCCTCCAACATCCACAGATGTCCATGGTTGTTTACAAGTATTATCTTTCGGAATCCATCATTCCATAAACCAAGCATGGTATAAATAAGTGTTTCCACAACTACTTCATGAGGCATTATTACTGTTCCTGGCATGCCTACATGATGATAAGGATGCCCACCATAGTTGAGTGGCGGAAAGGCAAGATTGCATTCACATCCCTTTTTAGCTGTATATCTTCTAACTCCTTCAAGAATCTGGGTAACCATAAAGGTATCCAAACCGCTGTTAGCATGAAGTCCATGATTTTCTGTACATCCTATGGGCAGAAATACTAGATCGTTTTTTTTGCGCTTTTCAATCACCTGTGCCCTGGGTGTATTTTGGATATAGGTTCCCGCCTTGCCTAGCTCAGATTCAGATGGAATTCCATATTCCTTTAAAACCTCATCCAGCTCTTCTTCAGCCATATCCCATACCTCTTTTTTTAATCTTCCAACAGTATTATTTTCAAACAATATTGCAGGATCATCAGTAATAATCCACTTTTTAGTATCATTGGTCACTTTATTTTACCTTCCTTTCCTATTTAACTTTTAATAATTGTGTTTTGGAACAAATATTTCATCATTGACTGTGCAAGTGTCTTAGGGGACTTTTGACTGATCCGCCCCCCCTTTTTAAACTAATTAATCCATAATACAAGTAATCTTGCACTCGTTTCTGTCAGTCCGGAGCATAACAAGATTTTCAGGTACTTCATCAAGTTTTATCTTCTTAGTTATAAGAGGAAGCATATCCATTCCCGCTGCCATGCATTGAATAACCCTTGGGAATGTACCATGACCCGAGTGTCCCTGTGCACCTATAATCCTTGCTCTTCTAACTTGCAACACTTCTCCTGAAACAGGCATCTTGCTGTCTGCCCTTGCTACTACCACTACTGTACTGTTAAGTGTCCTGCCTTCCCATATTACATGTTCTATTCCCGGATAAACAGCAGTAGGAAGACCAGTTGCTTCAAGATAGAGTGATGCACCCATACCATCAGTTATTTCAAGAACACGCTGTGTGAAGTCTTCTTTTAATGGGTTTATTATATAGTCCGCACCCATTTTTTTGCCTAATTCAGCTCTTCCGGCTTCAGGCTCCGAAAGTATAACTCTGGCTGCACCGTTTCTCTTTAATATTGCACATGCTGCAAGACCAACAGGTCCACCTCCGCAAATAACTACATCATCTCCGGGACGAATTCCACCGCCTCTTTCAATCACAGCATTATATGCCACAGAAGTTGGCTCTACTAGGCTTCCTGCTAAAAATACTTCTTTATCTGTCTTATACGCAGACTTTATTGGGTCGATACTCCATAGTACTTTTGCAGGGAGTACAATATATTTAGCAAAAGCTCCATTTACATTAAAGCCAATCTCATCTAGTTTTTCACAGTGGTTTGGCCAGCCATCAGTACACGGACGACATTCGCCGCACCACAGCATTTCCTCTGCACATACCCATTCTCCACCCTTGTATGGCTTATTGGTTACCTTATCGCAAGCTCCGGGACCAGCCTCCACAACTATACCTGACAACTCATGCCCCAAAATTGAGGGAAAACCGGTTAAGCCAGGGTAATAAATATAACCCTGATCATCAGGCTGAGCCATATGGACATCACTACCGCATATTCCACAAGCCTTAACCTCTATCAATACCTCACCTGGTCCAGGTTTCGGAATGTTATATTCACGAATTTCTAATTTTGGATTTCTCCACACCTGGCTCCCTAGATATGTCTGCTTCCTCTCAATGTCTTTGGGACCAAGCTTGAACCCTAGTTTTGGATTCCAATCTGCAACCAAGGTAACACCTCTCATTTTTTTATCCATTTTAACAACCCCTTTGATTTTTATTATATAAACAATTGAATTCTAAACCTTCACTGGGTAAGCCAAAGAGTTTGCCTTCGTTTTTTAGTTCAAGATAGAATTTCAATTGTTTAGTACTTAATTTACAACAAGGACTAACTTATAGTAATTTCCAGTATTGCATCACAAAAACAAATCCAACCCCATCCTCACAAATTGTTCATCGGGTGCATCATGCTCTTTCAACGCCATACATAAAAGTTCAGTCATGTGTTTTTCCAGTTTTTCGTCTGTAATTAACATCTTTTGCTCATAATCGGATTGAATATCGAAAAGCATGTTATCTTCAATAAATTTGTTATAAATCCTGGTATCATTAAAATCCTGCGTTTTTTCACCATTTATTAGATTCTGTGCTGGAATCCTGTATACTGGGAAATCAGTCCACTTTAAAAGCTTTCCGCACTCGATTTTACTAATATCGCGGACATTGGAATTTCCATAATAATGCCTTAGGGTACTCAGCATGGAGGCATATATGTATAGAGGACTGTTATCTCGGTTTTTTGCCGCTCGAAAGTATGTATACTTCCCATCGGTAATGTTTATACTTTTTCCAAAGTATCCATACAATGCATAATCTCTGACCTTTTCTACCTCATTTTTTGACAGTGCCAATAACGATTTTCCACGAATTGGATTTCCACAGCTTTTTTGATCAATTCCGAAATAATCCAGAATTGTAGGGAACAAATCAATATTCTGAGTAAGCCCATTTATTCTTTGTCCTGGTTTTGTCTGCCCCGGCATATGAATCATCATAGGCAGATGAAATACTTCATTATAGGCGGGCATAAAATTCTTTGCCATAAAGTTATGTTCCCCGAGCATATACCCATGATCTGTGGTGAAAATTACCATAGTATCCTGCCATATATCGTTTTTGTCCATTACGTCCAGCATTTTTCCCAGCCATTTATCAGTCATGGACACAAGAGCAGCATACCTTTTTCTTATATGCTGTAAAGCATCAAGGGGTACATTCACTACACCATACTCCGGCCAAAAATATTCTTTACCTTTATAATCATCACCATATAAATCCAAAAATTCCTCTGTCACATCAAAAGGCTCATGAGGATCATAAGCTTCAACCCAAAGAAGGTAATTATCTGCATTCTTGTTTCTTTCTAGCCACTGGGCAGCCTGCTGAAAGGTTTTAGGGGTTGAAAAATCACCATCGGACTTATATCCGCTTCTATTAAGATAGTATTGCACTTCATACTTCCCATAATACTCTGGAACGTTTATATCTTCATTATCAAACCTTGAAACCCACGGGTCAACTTCCTGACCTCTGAAATTTTCCCAGGTATCAAAGGATTGACAATAGTTTTCTCCGCCTGTTATAAAATACAGATAGTGATCTGTTACTATATGGGAACGGATTCCTCTTTTCCTTAAAACTTCGGGCAGGGTACAATCAAACGGTTCAATTGGACCCCAGTTTCTTTCCAGAAAATTCAATCTGCCTGTTAGCATATCTCTTCTTGCTGGCATACACGGAGCAGAGCCTGTCCAATGGTTATCAAAAACAGTTGATTTTTCTGCAATTCGTTCAATATTGGGCGTCTTTACCCATTCGTTACCATAAGTAGATAAAAACCGTCTATTTAAACTATCCATTAAAATAACTATCGCCTTCACAAAGAATCCCCCTTTAATCAATAAACTTCAGGAAGCTGTCTTGCCCTTTCTGGAACCTTCCATCTCTCAGGCTCATCTATATCTACTGCTTTACCCCATTTCATTAAAATCTCGTAGTGTTTGTTTTTTATTTCATGTCTTTTCATTATTTTTTCAGTATCCCAACTTACCTTTAACCGACTCCTAAACTTTGCTGCAATCTCCGGTCTTTCCTCACATAGGTTGTAAAGCTCCATGGGGTCGCTTTCCATATCAAACAAAAGATCGTACTCCTCATATCCTACATAGGATATAAACTTCCACCTTCCTTTACGAATCATCCTTCCTGGTGTTTTGTCTTTTAGAATATATTCACTTACTACTTCTCGCTCTTCGTCTTCTTCTCCACCGGTGATTTGCCGGTATAAGCTCTTTCCATCCTGTTCGGGAGGGCTTTGTACTCCTGCTATTTCACATAAGGTAGGTCCAATATCCGTTATACTGGCAGCCTGCTTTATCCTGATGCCTTTTTTTATGCCTTTACCCTCAAATATAAGAGGTATTCTTGATGAACCATCAAAAAATGTCTGTTTTCCGTACATATTTCTCTCCCCGGCTTGTTCTCCATGATCAGAAAGATAGACGAATACACCTTCCCAATCATTCCTTCTAAGGTAAGCCTCCCACGCAGCCCAGACATCGCCTAACTGGCTGTCGAGGTTTTCAATCATTCCATGGTAGGCAGCCCTTAATCGTATTACCTGCTCGTCGGTAAAGTTGCATCGTTTAAGGTGTAAAAGGGCAGGATGATCATAGTTAGGTTCATTATTAAATGCAAAGGGCAGTTTTGTGATATTCTTGTAATACTCATACAATTCAACAGGCGCAACAAATGTATGATGCGGAGCATAGGTTCCCACAACAATACACTGAGGCTTACTATGATCATGTTCTAAATACTCTAAAGCAGCTTTAATGACTGCCCTGTCGTATTCTAACACCGGTGAAGTGCCGCCACCCACTACCCGAATAAACTCTTCCGCTGTAGTTTTTACATAAGGCCCTAGATCATCTTTTCTCATGTCTCCGAATCTGCCCCAATATAAAGGTGTAAAGTCTCCTACAAGCCTTTTGGTAAAACCATGCCTTTGGTCGTCACCTTTAAAATGCATTCGTCCTATAAGAACAGTTTCATACCCCTCGGCTGCAAGGCTATGTATGAAAGTTGCCTGATCTTCAGGAATAGCCCCATTGTTTCCATATATCCCTGTCTTTTCCGGAAGTTGACCGGTGAGCATGGACATTCTTGCCGGAACGCAAATAGGACAAGAAGTATAAGCACTGTCAAAGACAGTTCCTTGAGAAGCCAGCCTGTCAAGGTTAGGGGTATTCACGGTCTTGTCACCTGCATATCCGCTATATGCGGCATTATGCTGGTCACTCATAAATATTAGAATATCTGGTTTGGTTTTTTTCTGCTCCATTTTTAATTGACCTTCCTTCTATCAACTAAGTACAACATCTTTAATAACTAAAAGAGTAGTAACCTTATTATTTTCTAATTGTTCTATAAAAAAGTAAGTTGAGTTAGCAACCTATTCAATACACACCCTTAAAATCGATCTTATACTATACTGTTTTTGATGATTAACTAACAAAACTTATGCTATTAATCATTTTTCAACTTCTAACATTACTGTTTTTACTTCGAAAGGTTTAAAGGTTAAATCTATTGCTCCATCACTAATTTCAAGCACTTCTTGTTCCTCTTCCAGCATATTGCAGCTTGCCGCTTTCTTTAAATTAAAACCTGTCCAAAGTTTACAACAAGTCCGCTGCCTTAAGGCTTCATACATGCGTACAACAAGACCGCTGCCTTTTTCGGAGCACTTAACTGTCTCGATTACAACATTGGGAGCACTTATGGAAAAAAGCGAGAATTCGTCTTTGTTGCCAATAACTCCCTTTGTTGCATACACAGGAACATTAAGTTCATATCCCTGTCTTACCACTTTATGATCAAAAGCTTTTCTATGCGGAAATACAGAATAAGTAAAACTGTGATGTCCCCTATCGGCACTTTTATCTGGAACCATTGGTGAACGAAGCAATGTCAGCCTTGGAATTCCATCCAACGTATCCCATCCATATTTACAATCGTTCAAAATTGTAAATCCATAATTATGTTCAGATATATCCATCCACCGATGCCCACATACTTCGAACCTCGCCTTTTCAAAGTCAGTATTTTCATGAGTATCACGGCATACATGCCCAAACTGAATTTCGTATCGTGCTGAGCTAGTAAAAATGTCCACCGGGAATGCAACTTTCAAAAGCTTGTGGTCTTCCCACCACTCCACTTCAGTTTCAAAATCTACCCGCCTTTCGCCGGCTCTGAGCACAATATCCTGTGAGAAAACGGATTTATTGATTCTTCTTTTTACTCTTATCCTGGCCTCCAGTGGACCTGCGCTTAAGCTATGGATTTCAATATCACTATATATATCAACAGGATTTTTCTTATACGCCCTTTCAAGCTCCCAACCGTCAAAAATCGTAGGCTGGTCCTCATACATCTCTAGCCTGTTGATTGAAAGACTATCTTTTACCAATTCCCTTTGCTCCTCCTTATCAAAAAGAGATGTGATTTCTCCATAGGAATTAAATTCAACTCTTAGAAATTCATTTTCCATTACGTTGTCATTTAATGATACGGTAGTCGCTTTCATTGTTGTATCTTCTGTCAGCCCGCCTCCAGACTCAGATATGGCAAAGGCTGTTACCTCCGCTGCTGTTCCATCGTCAAGCCCAGGCATTGCCAACGTCATTGTTCCGGTCATGTTAACTGTATCTGTTTCATCAGGTAACACTTGAAAGGTTTTTGCACCACATGGTGGCAATGTTGTAAATCTTACCAGCAGCGCATGCCCTTTTTTATGTTTTACTCCTTGAAACGGTTGAATGTTGCCATCAGCATCCACAACCTTTACCTTTTCACTGTCAACATGCAGCACAACATAGGCATCCCTTTCCCAGGATAGTGAATTGAAAATTGTATAACCGTCACCCGAAGGTTTGACAAACTCATTTTGAGCCTTCCCTATTAGCGCTGAAACATCCTTTAGTATTTCCCTATATTCTTCATTTGCAATTTTATAAACCTTATCCATTGACGAACCTGGCAGTATATCATGAAACTGATTTAAAAGAACACCTTTCCATAATTGCTCCAGCTTCTCTTTTGGATAGGATTTGTTACGTATTACACTTGTGGCTGCACACCACATTTCCGCTTCACGCAAACCCAGTTCGCTTTTTCTGTTTGCTTTCTTGATGTCCCCATGGGTGGTATAAACCCCTCTATGAGCTTCATAGTATATTTCACCAACGTACCGTGCATTTTCCGGAATACCTTTTTTTTCGAGTTCTTCGAAAAACTCCTGTAGTGAAGCCTGTCGTGTTCTGGGTATTCCTTCGAAATCATCTGCACGTCGAAGGTATTCAAGATGGTCGCGCACAGGTCCCCCACCTCCATCTCCCCACCCGTAGGGATATAACATAATTTCTGTTTCCTTTTTCTGATTGCAGCGGTTCCAGCGCGCCAACAACCAGTCTGGCTTGGTTTCCGCACTGTATATATAATGGTTATGTGCAACTACCGTACTTCCGTCAATTCCTTCCCAGATATATGTATCATAGGGGAAATCGGTTCCACCTTGGAAATTTTTATATATTTTATGGGTTGAAAAGTATTTAACTCCGCATCCTTGCATAATTTGAGGCAGTGCACCACTATAACCGAATACATCCGGAAGCCACAATACTTTGCTATCAATACCAAACTCCCCTTTGAAAAAACGTTTCCCATATAGGAACTGCCTTATGAGCGACTCTCCGCTTACAAGGTTTGTATCACTTTCTACCCACATGGCACCATCAGGAACCCACTGACTTCTTTTTACTGCCTTCTTGATTTCTTCATACATCTCAGGCGCATATTCTGCTGCCAGACAGTATAAATAAGGTTGGCTCTGTAAAAATTTATATTCAGGGTATTCATCCATCATACGCAGTGCCGTCGAAAAGGTACGCAGAGCTTTTCGTTTTGCGACATCAATTGTCCATTCCCATGCAACATCAAGGTGAGAATGCCCAATACAGAACATCTCAGGAGAGGTAGAACCGTTATGAGCGTTCATTAACGGCGCAATAAACTCCATTCCTTTTAAGACACTCTTATTAAAAGCTTCATCTTCAGCTTCCAGGTCCAATATGCAAGTTACATCTTCAAGTGCTTTTTCAATCTTGTTACGCCGCATAGATTTTTCATCCATTGCCTGAGAAGCCAGATAAAGCATCATCAAATCCATATAAAGCTGATATGCTTCTTCATTCCAGGTTACAACTGTAGCTTTGGGGACTACCTGTTGCGTACTGGCAACCTTAGGAACGGGATCTGCACCCGGTAGGTGTACACAGTAATGGCGGGTGTTGGGCCCATAATTTCCATGACCGGCATAGCTTTCAATCATTAATTCAAAGCTTTCTCCCTCCTTTGCCCTGGGTGTCAACAGTACATAATCATGCTTTTTATTGGATGATCCTGAAATAATATTATTAATCCATACCAAACTCTCGTTAGACATTGATTTTCCTGTTTCATTACATTTTAAAAATATTTCCAGTCGTTGGTTCTCGCAGTAATCAGGAATAGTTACCTGAGTTTTAAACCAAGCATACTCCCACTCTCTTCCCCAGGGCACCCCTGGTTTAACTGGATTAAAGTCAAGCTTTTTGGCCTCCTCAAGACTTAGAATATCGTAAGTGGTTGCCATCTTTAGAACAAGATGAATCACTTCCTTGACTATACGCCTTTCCAGACTTTGAATATAGTGTTCTACTCTCAGTTTCCAATCGCATGTAAATGACATATCATTTTCTCCCTTTATTATCGCTATAATGAAATTTTTGGTACTTCGCTTTGCAACAAATACCTCTTAAACCCATTCACCTTATTTTTTTTAACGGGTATGCGTATGGTAAATGTTGGAGCTTACAATGTAGTGCTAAATTGTTGAGTTTAGCCTCTCAATGAGCTCAGGGTACTTTTCGTCGTTATCCCCGAGCTGTTTCTTCATCTCTGCCAGCCGCTTCTTTAGACTTTTTATTACTTCTGTATATTCAGGTTCATTATATACATTTTTTATTTCCTCCGGGTCTTTTCTAAGGTCATAAAGCTCCCATCCGGCAGGTGTCGGCTCCTGCGAGGTTCCGGTAGCATCTAGTGGCAAGCCATAGAAAAATATAAGCTTGTAATCCGTTGTCCGGATTCCGTAATGAGCAGGGTGGTTATGAAGGCGTGCCCGGTGCATCCAATATCTATAATATACTGCTTCGGGCCAGTCATATGGGGTGTTGCCTTCAAGAATACTCCTAAAGCTTAAGCCTTGCATTTCATCAGTCTTTTTCTGCCCGGCAAAATCCAGTAGTGTAGGTGCAAAATCAACATTTGTTACAATTTCATCTATACAAGTTCCCGGCTTGATGCTTGACGGATAACGCATTAGGAGCGGCATCTTAAGGCTCTCCTCATATATCCAGCGTTTATCAATATAATCATGTTCTCCTAAAAATATACCCTGGTCCGAAGTATAAACTATAAACGTATCATCCAATACTCCTTCATTTTCAAGGTAACTTAATAATCTTCCAACATTGTCGTCTATCCCTTTTACCGTTCTTAAATAATCTTTTAAGTATTTCTGATATACTGCTTTAGTACGCTCCTCTTCATCAAGACCACTTATATCAAGCTGACCGGTAGGATAATCATGACTGCTCATAACAGTAACCAGATTCCGATGCTTACATTTCTCTGATACTGTACTCCCGAAATTCCTTGATCCTTCCGAACGATGCCCTTTTTCCTCCCAAAGACTCTCTGGTTCAGGTATTTCTATTCCATCAAACATATGCTCGTACCTTGGATGGTATTCAAAAGATTCGTGTGGAGCTTTAAAGTGACAAAGCAACATAAAAGGTCTTGATTTATCCCTGTTCTCCAGCCAGGTTATACATTTGTCCGTAATAATATCCGTTACATACCCTTCATGTTCTTTACCCTGTCGTACATTCTGAAACTCATATGTGGACCAGTCAAAATCCTGTCCTATAAAATAGGGATTAAAATAAAGCCCCTGGTCTGCTAGAACATCATAATAATCAAAACCCTTAGGTTCGCTATGAAGATGCCACTTGCCCACAATTGCCGTCTGGTAGCCATTGTTCTGGAGTATTTTGGGGAATGTGTTAATTTCGGTGTTTAATGCATCCCTTAGTGTCTTGACTCCGGTTTTATGAGAATACTGCCCCGTCAAAATAGTTGCACGGCTGGGTGTGCATATGGCATTTGTACAAAAACAGTGCTTAAACACCGCACCCTCATTAGCTATCCTGTCAATATTCGGGGTTCGGAAGACTTGTGCAAGCCTTGAATTATATACACTAACAGCATTAGTTGCATGGTCATCCGACATAATATACACAATATTTGGTTTACCCATAAAACATACTCCTTTTGTTCTTTTTTACTAATACAGCCATTTTCCTTCCTGGTACCTTTTTATCATCCTGTCATGAAGTTCTTCTGCCAATTCCGGGTTCAAATATGCAATATTATTCAGCTCATCAGGATCATTTTTCAAATCATAAAGCTCCTGAATGCTGTTGTGATTGTAAATATACTTATATTCACGAGTTCTAATGCATTTGAACTTACTTAATATATTAACCATCTCCTCTCTGCCTTGGTCACTTTCGCCATACAAAACATTACAGAAAGACTTTGCATCAATTTCATTTTGTGGAGGAAGTCCAGCCAGCTCGCAAATAGTAGGATTGATATCTATAAGCTCAACCAGTGCGTCCGAAACCCGCCCTCCTTTGATACCCGGTCCGGCGGCAATGAGCGGAATCCGTATGGATGGGTCATAGGGAACACTTTTTCCATATAAACCATGATCTCCAAGCATTTCGCCATGGTCACTGGAAAAAACGATATAAGTATTATCGTACATGCCCCTTTTCTTTAATGTATCAATTATCTGCCCTATCTGGTTATCTACCACTTTAATCGCGGCACAGTATTGTCTTCTTGTTTTTTCAACCTCTTCATCACTTAATCCTCTGTCTTTTTTCTTCACATATTGCGGCTTTCCACTATAATCGTCCTTTACAGGAGCCGGTACCGACTTTCCTCTGAACTGTTCGGCATAGGAGGTCGGAGGGTCAAAAGGAGCATGAGGACCTACAAAGCTTACAAATAGATGCCAAGGGTACTCATTGGTAATATTATTGATCCATTCCACTGCCCGCCTCCCAATATATACATCCTCAAAGTCTTCTTCTTCAAGATTGGAATCACTTGCATTTCTTTCATAGAACGTTTTTAAGGATTTTCTATAATCCCGGGCTTTTTTATATAATCCTTTACTTTCAAGGTACGCACCATAAGGTCCCATTGGTTCAGAAAACTTAAATGCATGATTCTTCCCTTCACATTCCACAGGCAATGTGAAACCGTAGGAATAAATGCAAGGCCGGTTTCCGTTTCTGCCATTATATGTAGAAGGTTTCGCCAAATCCAGTTTTCCGGTACAGCCAACCTGATATCCGTAATCTCTTAATCTCTGGTAATAAGTTTTTACATTAAGGGGCAAATAGGCATCATTATCCACCGCTCCGACTCTGCTGGGCTGTAAGCCTGTTGCCAGCCCAATTCTTGCTGGTGCGCATATAGGTGAATTGGTGCAACAGTAATTAAATCTTACTCCCCTTTGTGCAAGAGCATCTAAATTAGGAGTGCTTACAAAATCGGCTCCTGCACAGCCAAGGTAATCAAATCGGAACTGATCTGCCATGATAAATAAAATATTATGCCTGTTTGCTACATTTTTATCCTTCATATCACTTAACTCCTCTCGAACTAATGAAAGTGATTATTACTCAAAATGAATATCACTCTAACTTTAAATACAATATATACTTCAGAAAATATCCCTCGACACTATATGTTGTTTATGAGGTTGAACTAAAATACTTTATAGGTATTAATCATGTATACATTACCTTTAATTATTTCTAACTTTGGAATACATCCCTATAGTCCCGTGCAAGTATATTGGGTTTATATAAAATATCATCAGCTGAAAATACAGTACCATTAGGCATGATAAAGGCATTTTTCACTTTTTCTGCGCCGTCAATATTAAGAGCATTTTCTGACAGCAGCTCGCCGTCTCTTACTGTCCTCTCCCATGCTGCCTTTTCAAAGTCCATTGATTCAGAAATATATTTTTCAAACTTCTCCCGCATTGAAACTATGGTACTATCTTCCGAATTAACTATATTGTGCTGCTCCATGGGATCGTTTTTTAAATCAAACATCAGTGGCGGTGCATTCCGGAAAGCAACACACTTATAATCTCCAAGCCTTACCATCCTGAATTCGGTTCCCTCTCCCCACCGGTCAAAAAGGTTGTCGCAGATAACTGGCCTATCACCCGGTATGCTCTTATTTCCAAGTATCCCTTCCGAAAGATCAATCCCATCCAGTTCTTTTTCGGGTTCACAACCGGTTAATCCACATAATGTCGGATATAAATCAATTAAAGCTACCGGGGTTCTGAATCTTTCAGGCTGCATTTTTCCGCTGCGCTGCTCTGGTAAAGAGATAATAAGTGGCACCCTGGTACAAGCCTCATACCAGCCATGCTTCCACCAAACACCATGTTCGCCTGCCATTTCTCCATGGTCAGAGGTATATACGATTATTGTATTTTCAAGCAGCCCCTCTTTTTCAAGCCTTACAATAAGATCCCCTATTATTTCATCAAGAAAGCTAACACAAGCAAAGTAGGCAGCCCTGGCCTTCATCATCTCTTCATAATTGATTCTTTCTACTTCGAATCCTTTACGCATGGCTATACTCATAGGATGTTTATAAGCATCCCCTGTTGCTCCAACTTTAGGTTCAGACACCTTTTTGGGCCAATAACGGTCAAAATGCCTTTTTGGAGCTGTAAGGGGAAAATGAGGCCGGCTAAAGGATGCACATAAAAAATAGGGTTTATCCGGGTGCTTGTGTTTATGCTCCCTTAAAAAGGATATGGTCTCGTTGCATACAATGTTCTCCTGCAGCAAACTCTCAGGAAACTCTGTTATCCCTGCGTTTTTTGTCCTTCCAGCTTTACCTTCACGGCTTTCCGTAATAGCCTCAACTTGATGTCCGCCTTTTCCGGTAAGGTCTCCGTAAGGCCTATGTTTAAAACCCCCGAATTGGTTACTGCCACCTAAATGATACTTTCCTATAAAACACGTCTCATATCCATGTTGTTCCAAAGTCTTTGGCAATGTTGGAATCTCAGGTCTTAAATAGACTCCATTCTTCCAGGCTCCACAATTTCTTACTTCCCTGCCTGTAAACATACACATCCTAGAAGGAGTGCACAAAGGCATCTGGCAGTAAACATCAGTAAAAACTGTGCCTTTTTTTGCCAATATATCAAAGTTAGGTGTGTTTACCACTTCACCACCTTCTTCCTCAGGCATATACCCCATATAGCGAAATCCATGCTCATCGCTTAAGAGGAATAATATATTTGGTTTCACATCTTTCACCCCTTTGTTTTTTCTCTATATGGTTTTGGTGCTTTTTGAGCTGACAAGGGAATTTTCCACAACTCCGCTTGTTCAGGTTTTACTTTCTGCCCCCACCGGGTGAGTATATCGTAATGGGCCATCTTACTTTCATGCCCTTGTATCTGCTGCTGGATATTCCAGCCATCTTCAATATATGTCCTTAATTCCTTCACCAATTCAGGATACTGTTCTATAAGATTGCAAAACTCTCCAGGATCCTTTTCAACGTTAAACAACAGGTCGTATTGCTCATGAAAAGCATAGCTAATTAACTTCCACGGTCCTTTTCTCACCATTCGGCCCGGAATAAAGTTACCCGATTTATCCTTTTCAATGTATTCACTATATACATGCCTTTCGTTAAGCTCCTCCCCTTTGATTATCTGATTTATAAGGCTTATACCATCCTGCTCAGGAGGGACTGTGGCTCCGATAATATCACACAAAGTGGGTCCTAAATCCATAATACTTGCAGGACTTTGAATTCTTTGGTCTGCTTTTATACCATCTCCCTCAAAAATTAAAGGAATTTTTGATGACCCTTCAAAAAAAGTTTGCTTGCCAAACAAATTCCGTTCACCGATTTGATCTCCATGATCCGATAAGTATATAAAAATCCCTTTTCTATCGTTTTTTAAAAGATATTCCTGCCAAGCTTCACGGACACATCCAATTTGCCGGTCCATATTTTCAATCATTCCATAATAGGCAGCTCTTGCATTTAGAATAGTTTCCTTTTCAGCTTTCATCTCCTTTGCAGCCATCAGGGGATGGTGATAGTTTAATTCATTGTCCATCGAACTGGGCAGCTTGACACGCTCCCTATAGTAATCGAACAACTCAGGTGGCGCAACATAAGGAAAATGAGGTGCATAGGTTCCGACAACAATAAGCTGTGGTTTATCATGGGGCTGGTTTAAGTAATCCAACGCAGCTTCTATTACCGCATTATCATATTCCAATACGGGGGATGTGCCTTTTCCTATAACGTTCAAGCAGTATTTAACTGCTAGGCTTCCTTTAAATGCTCCAAGATCCTCGCGATCATGCCCGGGAGTTCCCCAGTAAAGAGGACATATATCGCCTACCAGTCTTTTTGTAAAACCATGTCTTTGGTCATCGCCTACAAAATGCATTCTGCCGCAAAGAACGGTTTCATATCCTTCAGCAGCAATAGAATGAATAAATGTAGCCTGGTCTTCTGCAATGGCTCCTTTGTTTGTATAAATCCCCGTCTTTGACGGAAGCTGTCCCGTAAGCATGGAGACCCTTGAAGGAACACATAAGGGGCATGAAGTATATGCCACATCAAAAGAAGTTCCACTTTTTGCTATCTGTTCAAGATTGGGTGTCCTTACCAGCGTATCCCCTGCTGAAGCCAGATTTAATCCGCTATGCTGATCACTTAAAAAAATTAAAATATCAGGTTTCTTCACCTTTTGACCTCCATTTAGTTATTATTACAGCGTTAATTCTAAACTTGTTCTGACTTAAAAATAACGCATTAGAATTTTCACTATTTTTTGAATCCTACACCTAAATCCAGACAAATAGATGATTAACATTGTAGGATTATTTATTAACATCTGTTTTCTGTCATACGAAGCATAAAGGTTTTAATTTCATAGGGTTTGATTTCGAAGGAAAAACAATTTCCATCAGTTTCAATGTCCCCTATAACATTTTCCATGAGGTCGCAATCCAATGCCTTGTCTATTTTGTCAGATAAAGTAACTATAACATCTGTTCGCCTGTTATGGATTTCATATAACCTTAAAAGAATATCATCAGAGTCTTCAGCTTTTTTTACAACATCCAGTACAACATTATCTCTGTTCACATTCACCAGTGAAAATTGAGTAGGCAATTTGCCCTTATGAGCTCTTTCCACTTTACAGTACATGGGACAATTCAATGCATAAGCCATAGATGCTGTCCCTGCCATCTTCCAGTCCTTAGCATGGGGGTAAAGGGAATAAATAAATTTATGAACTTCCCTATCAGCATCAATATTGGGAAACACCGCTGATTTTATCAATGTCAGCCTCATAACACTGTCTTTTATGTCATAACCGTATTTGCAATCATTCATGAGGCTAACACCATAGCCACATTCGGACAAATCCGCCCATTTGTGAGCACACACTTCAAATCGTGCCAAGTCCCAGCTGGTATTCCAGTGGGTCGGTCTTTCCACATTACCGTGCTGAATCTCATAAACAGCTTTGTCAGCATGGATATCAACCGGAAAAGCAACCTTTAAAAGAACCTGTTTTTCTTTCCAATCGATTGTTGTGTCAAAATCTATCCGGGGTATATCATTGTAAACATATATATGCTGCACAATTTTAGAGTCAAGAAATTGTTTTTCCACCTTAATGCACGCCCTAACAGGACCGTTTTCAACAACTTCAATGCTCAGTACATCATTAACTTCCCACATCTTTTCCTGGTAGTATATGTTAATATCCCATGCATCATGTCTTCGGGGTTTATCTTCAAAAGCCTGCAGCACATTCCCCTTTTCTCCCCGCTTTAATACCTGCCTTTTATTTACCTTATCGAATATTGAAATAATATTTGCGTTGTCATCCAGTTCTATCTCAAAAAATTTATTCTGCAAACCTCTGTTGTGGGCCAGGCAAGTCGTCTTATCTGTAAGGGCTGTCGGTTTATCAGCACTATTTGCTTCTTTCAGGTAAAACACCTTATATCCCTTTGCCGGTACATTTTCAGCAAAAAAGATTACTTCCTTACCTTCTGCAATCTGTGAAGGAAGCACACTGCCGAAGGTGTCTCTAATAATTACATTTTCCATGTAGTCAGGTAAAACAAATTTTGCAATGTCACTTCTTTCTTGACCGGACTGATTAAACACCACAACTGCATCATTTTGTAAATCGATTTTATTTGAAACGCTGTCTATAGCATCTTCTATCAAAGCCTTACCATTTTCTAAAACATAAATGTAATCCTTACCCGAATCATCATACACTTCTTTTATTGAGGATCCAGGCAATATGTCATGGAACTGGTTGAGTAATATAAGTTCCCAACCCTTATTCAATCTTTCATAAGGATAATATCCCGCTTTGCTTGTTTTCATGTTCAGGACAGACAACCATTCTGCATCCTGGTACATAAACTCACTCTTGCGGTTGTATCTTTTGTTTCTTGCCATAGAAGTATATGTGCCTCTATGATATTCAAGGTAGAGTTCTCCCACCCATTTAGGTAACTTCTTGTTATTGCATACATTCTTAAATAGTTTGTCAAAATACTCTTTTGAATGACACATTTTGACTTGTGGACAACCGGGAATTCCCTTTTCCATTCTACGTGCATTTTCAAGCATCTCTTTAGTAGGACCTCCGCCACCGTCTCCATAACCAAAGCATAACAACACATTAGTGTTTATATCTTTCTGCTGATAGCGTTCCCATGCCCCCATCACTTGCGATGGTACAATCTCGCCATTGTATGTGGTTATGAATGGATTAATTCTCAAATGCTCATTGGGTGTTGTAATAAAATGAGTCAAAATTTCAGTGCCATCTAAACCTCTCCACAAAAACGTGTCATAAGGCATTTTATTGTATTCGCTCCAGCTTATTTTTGTAGTCATAAAATAGTCTATACCGCTTTTTTTGAGAATTTGAGGCAGGGCTGCGCTATACCCGAACACATCGGGAAGCCAAAGAATTTTACTGTCCACACCAAATTCCTCTTTAAAAAATCTTTTACCAAACAAAACCTGCCTTATTAAAGACTCGCCTGAAGCAAGGTTGCAATCAGCTTCAAGCCACATTCCTCCCTCAGGCTCCCAACGTTTTTCAGCCACCCTTTTTTTAATTTCTTCATAAAGCTCCGGGTGGTCTTCTTTTATAAATTGATATAGCTGTGGCTGACTGGACATAAACTTAAACTCAGGATACTGTTCCATTAAACTCAGCACAGTTGAAAAACTCCTAGCAACCTTCTCCTTTGTTCTTGCCAGTGTCCATTTCCATGCCACATCAATGTGCGTATGCCCAACACAATGCACAGTTGCATCCTGTTCTCCGCAAAACTTGCCATAGAATTCCGTTTCAAGAAACTTGTTTGCTTCCTTTACAGAATTTATAAAACTATCCGAAAAAGGCTTTCTAAGATCAATAATATTTACAGCCTGGTTTAGGTAATTCAATATATCTATTCTCTTTTTATTTTCTTTTTTGAGGAGCAATGCCACTTCCAAAGGTACTTTTAGATTATAATATACTCTTTCAACATCTCTATCCGCTAGCGCTGCCTTAGAATCCAGCAGCATAATGCCACCCTTCGCCCCTGTATATACATGGAGGTCGATTTCATATTCTTTCTTATCTGCTTTATCAGTCAAAACTACTTCCCTGTGATTCGCATCCAGGCCCTGTATAATATTTCTGTCCACACAAACCAGTATCTGTGGGTTTGCTCTACTCCAAGCGCCTTCAGCACCGGTTTTCAACTCATATACAACCGGATTACCTAAAAATCTGTCCGGTAGTTCCACTCGGGTTCTAAACCAATAAAAGTTGCCACCTAAAAATATGTCTCCCTGTTTGAAAGGTTTCCATTCACATGCCGCACTATCGGCTTCATTAATGCTTTTAAAATTACCTTCTTTAAACATATAGTCTGATATGACTATACTATCAGCATATACATACGAGCAAATATCCGTACAAATTGTTTTAATTCTCTCTTCAATAAAATACAAACGTCTGACCTCCATATAATTGTTATAGTTTTTTAAAATACTTTTTTATGGTTAATTATATATTAAAGGTTATTATTCAGGTTCATAAATCTTCCTTTTGCATTTTGTTTTTAAAGTATTCCATTACTCTTTGCCGATGGCCTCCATCTTGCGGCAAAACATTTTCTTTGTCTATTATTCGCGCACTTTCATCAAGATAAAGCGGTGTGAGCGATTGAAACAGTATCCAATTATTTAAAATAGAAATATACTCCTCAATTTCTTCCCTGTAATGAGGACAATTAAATAAGTTGTTCATCTCCAAAGGATCTTTTTCCATATCGAAAAAAAGCGATTTATTTCTTTCTTTGCACAAAAGCAGCTTCCGTGTACTGCTTCTTACCATATACTCTCTGCCCTGATCGTTTTCAGCAAAAACCACTTCTCTTCCCTTACCTGTACCAATATCAAGACCCTTCATATGAATACCCGGTGTGCATCCAGTCTGCGATAGTATAGTGGGGGCTATATCAATGATGCTAAATAATTCTTCAGATATCTTGCCACAGTCTTCCTGATCTGGATATTTAATTATAAGCGGCACTCGGATTACAGGATCATACATATATTTTTGCTTTCCTACCATATGGTGATATCCCATATAGTCTCCATGATCGCTTGTATAAATTATCAATGTTTTATCGTAAAGCCCTTTTTCTTTCAGAATTTCTATCATGTTGCCGACCTGATAATCTATTTGGGAAATCGAACCGTAATAATAAGCCAATATCTTTCTGTAAGAGTCCTCAGTGAGTTTTTCCGAATCGAAAAATGCCTTCCGCCTTTTCTCAATATCGTACAAAAAGGCTTCTTCCGTCCATCCAGGCAATAGATCAAGCTCTTTAGGATTATACATGGAACACCAGGGAGGCGGAGGGTCGAAAGGATGATGGGGCTTAATAAAACCCACCATCAGAAGGTTGCCGCCGTCACCCCAGTTTTCAATTTCTTCCTGCGCCTTGTTCCCTATCCAGGTAGTTGAATAATAATTATCCTCAAGGTTTGATTTAACCGCTCCAAAGCTTTCAAAATATTCCCTTGGCGCCCGTTCCCTATATTCTTTCACCTGATCCTGCAAATCAGTTTCATCAACCTTGTCATTATTCATGAGATAACGATGATAATCGTCATCATACCGCCCTGGTCCATGCTGCTCCGCCAGTTCCATTTCTTCAAAACCTACATCAAGGTAAGTGGGAGTAAAGTGCATTTTACCAATTGCTTTTGTTCTATATCCAGCTCTTTTCAATATCTCGGGCAATTTCTCTATTGCCTCGGGCAAGGTTGAACAATTGCTCCACCCCATATGCTGATGTACATAAAGACCTGTTAACAACGAGTAACGGGACGGTGTGCATACAGGATAGGTAGAAAAGCAATTTTTATACAGTACTCCATCTTTTGCAATCCTATCTATGTTGGGTGTACACACATCCCTATTTCCATATGCACCTATGCAATCTGTCCTATGCTGGTCGGCATGTATAATTAAAACATTTGTTCTTGTTGATTTAAGCATGTTCTCCCCTGACCCTTATTTATTGCTAAGTTAAAAAATAAGCTTTTATTTTATACTCTGATACCTTTCATAAGCTGCCTGATTAATTTCCATGAACCGGTCAAGATCCATTTTCTTTAATGTATTCACATAGTCATTCCACTCACTGAAGGGCTTTCTTCCAACAATGAATTGTACTTCCATTTCATGTACATAATTATCAATATCAGCTGTTAACCCAAGTAGTTCATCGAGCTCTTCGGCAGTATAGGTAAACTGCGCCCATATTTCCTTTGGAGCATAAGGCTTGAAATTTATAGCCGCTTCCAGAGTCGGTCCTTTACTTCCTTCGTCAATCAAGTACTTGTCGACTTTTATGCTTGTAGTACCTGTACCACCAAACATAAAGTAGCTGCTATCTTTATCGTTTAATACTTCGTCGGTATACTGGTATTCTCCATTCTCATCAACATAGTAAGTCTTTCCTTCTATTCCTAGGAAGTAAAACTTTATACCTTCATCACCATAAAAATAATCTACCCAGCGAATAGCTGCTTCAGGGTATTTGCACACTGTTGTCACCACATAATTGCCATGTAGTTTGAGGCGTGGTTTAACACCAGAGTAAAGCTGATCACCATGAGGACCTATTAGGGCCTGCTTAAGCGGTACATAGTCATTATAGTTTGTAGTGCTAATTATGGTATGGTTTCCTCTTACGGTAGACCCTACCAACCCCTGGTCACCTTTTGCAACAAGCGTATCGTTCTGCTTCAAGAAGATATCGGGATCAAGCAGACCATCATTATATAACTTGTTATAAAACTGCAATGCTTCCTTTTCACGCTCATCTGCAGGATAAAACCTCAATTTACCTGTTTCTTCATCTAAGTCTATGTGATCATTGCCTCTGCCCCTGTTTCCCAGACCCCATGCTCCCCGGAAAAGACCAAAGGGTGTATACCACTCCAGTGCAGTGAAAGGTAGTTCATCTTGTTCTCCATTACCATTCATATCCAACCCTTTAAATGCTAGTAAAACATTATGAAACTCATCAATTGTTCCTGGTACGTCAAGCCCTGCAGCGTCTAGCCACTTTTTGTTAAAGAACAACTTGTTACCCATGTTCTGAGTATCAGCATCCAGAATGTCTGGGTACCCATAGATACCGTTATCCGGCAAAGTTATACTCCTTTTAACATCATCGTACCTAGCAAGGGTATCCTTTAAATTAGGTGCATAGTTGTCCATGTATGGTTTAATATTGAGGAATGCACCGTCTGTAGCATAGCGGGTTAGATCGTTATAGCCAAATCGACATTTCATAAATACATCGGGTAAATCATTACTGGCAAGTATAATGTTGATTTTTTCTTCCATCCCGCTTTTTTCAATTTCAGTAAAGTCCATACGGATTCCAGTCATCCGTTCATATTCCTTCACAAGGTATCTTTCACTAAACCCTCTATTGGTTACCAATACACTCAATGTAATTGGCTCATTCACTATGGGAAATCCTTCTTCGTTTACATAGTTTTTTTCATTCCCCTGTGCGCTTTGGGTAGCTTCACTCTGACCTTTTGGACTTTCGTCTTTTTGACTTGCAACGCAGCCGACAAACATTGTAATAACCAAACTTATTGCCAACAGCATAATAAGTGACCTCTTAATACCTTTCATTTTCATACCTCCTATACTTTTATTTATTATATTATTGATCGGAGTTGGGCTTTACTTTGCCACTTCCGAACCAATCTTATTATTTTAACATAATTTAAGTTTCATTCACCCTCTTAATTAAGCCCGGATATCTTTCATCACTGTCTCCTATGTCCAACTTAATATCCAATAGGCAGTTTTTTAATTCCTTCACTATTCCAGCATAGTCAGGATGAGAATATACATTATGTAACTCTTCAGGATCCTTCTTTAGGTCATACATCTCCCACCCGGCAGGAGTAGGTTCTTCAGAATCATCATTTATATCCAGCGGTAAACCATAGAAAAATATTAGCTTATATTCTTTTGTACGAATTCCATAATGAGCCGGCACATTATGCAAGGATGAAAGATGCGTCCAGTATCTGTAATACGCTATATTCGGCCAATCTTCTAGGGTTTTTCCGCCTAGAAGACTACGAAAACTTCTGCCTTGCATCTCATCGGTTTTTTCAAGTCCTGTATAATCTAAAAGAGTTGGTGCAAAATCAACATTAGTTACAATATCATCCATCTGTATACCTGGGCTTATGTCGCCAGGAAAGCGGATTAGCAAAGGCATACGAATGCTTTCCTCATAAATCCATCTTTTATCAATATAATCGTGCTCTCCGAGAAACATGCCTTGATCGGAAGTATAGATCACAATAGTATCATCAAGAATGCCTTCATTTTCAAGATAGTTCGTGAGTCTGCCCACATTATCATCAATACCTTTTACAGTTCTAAGGTAATCTCTAAGATACTTCTGATAGGCAGCCCGGGTACGTCCCTTTGCATCTAAACCAGTTAAATCAAGTTGTCCGGTTGGGTAATCCTCTTTGCTCATCTTACCGACCACATTTCGCTTGGGATTGTGCTCAGATACTGAACTGCCAAAACCTCTCGATCCAAGTGACCGGTGACTTTTGTCCTCCCATAGGCTTTGAGGTTCTGGTATTTCAATGCCATCAAGTATATGTTCATATCTAGGATGATATTCAAAAGGCTCGTGAGGAGCATTAAAATGACACAGCAGAAGAAAAGGTTTGGACCGGTCCCGAGTATCCAGCCAGTTTATGCATTTATCTGTAATAATATCAGTAGCATAGCCTTTATATTGTTTCCCCAGTGTTTTTTCTCGGGATTCACACAAAGACCAGTTATAGTCTTTATCCTTAAAGTATGGATCAAAATATAAGCCCTGTCCTGACAATATATCGTAATAATTAAAGCCTTGCGGCTGGCTACGAAGATGCCATTTACCTACTATGGCGGTCTGATAGTCACTACCTTGCAGTATTTTGGGAAAGGTGTTTAATTCAGTACTCAATGTATCCCTAAGCGTTCTAACCCCATTCCTGTGTGAATGCTGCCCTGTGAGTATAGTAGCGCGGCTTGGAGCACATATTGAATTGTTGCAGTAGCAGCACTTCAGTAATGCCCCTTCCTTGCCAATTCTGTCGATATTGGGTGTCCCAAAAACTTTGGCTATTCTTGAACCATATAGGCTGACAGCATTAGCCGCATGATCATCAGACATTATAAATAAGATATTTGGTCTTTTCATATACTTCATCCTTATTAAACTATTTGTTAAACTAATATTATTCCTATAAACCACAATCCAAATAATTATTTAAGACAAATTATCTACACGACTTCGTGTAGCAGTTATCCCTTTATTGCACCTATCATTACACCTTTTACAAAATACTTCTGTATAAACGGATAGAGAATAAGTATAGGAAGAGATGATATAATTATTAGCGAATATTTCATTCCTTCGGCCGCAAACATTCTTTCTGCTGCACTTTCCCCCGATGTATTTATTAAACCTTCGGTATATTGGTTTTGAATAAGAATTCTTCTTAAGAATATCTGTAATGGGTACTTACGCTCATCTGTAAGATATATCAAAGCTGTGAAAAAACTGTTCCAATGTGATACTGCATAAAAGAGAACCATAACAGCAAATATAGATTTTGATAGAGGAATAACAATACTTTTTAGTACTCTTATATTGGAACATCCATCAATCATAGCTGCATCATATATCTCATCAGGTATATTCTTCTGGAAAAACGTCCTCATAATAACCAAATTCCACATTTGTATAGCATCGGGAATTATCATAACCCAGAAATTGTTAACCAATCCCAGTTGTTTAATAACCATGTATTTAGGAATAAGTCCTCCGTTAAATATCATTGTGAATGCAAGCATTGCAGTAAATAGGTTTTTTCCGTAAAACTTTTTTCTTGATAAGGGATAAGCCCCTAATGTTGTCATAATAATATTAACAGCCGTGCCGACAGTAGTGTATATTATTGTATTCTTATAACCTGTATATACATCTGGTTCTTGAAATACCGTTACATATGATTTAATGTTAAAACCCTTTGGAAATAATCCCACTTTACCTGCTAGCACTAACACAGGATCGCTAAAAGACGCACTTACTACAAAAAGCAACGGATAAACCATAATTATAAATGTCATTATAACAAGAGAACCTACCACTATACTAAATATTTTGTCACTTAGTCCTACAGAACGCACTTTATTTTCCCCCTTTTACCACAAGCTTGTTTCTGACACTTTTTTTGAAATTTTGTTAACTGTTACAATTAGAATGAAATTTATTACTGAATTGAACAACCCTACGGCAGTGGCAAAACTATGCTGAGCGTCCAATAGTCCTACCTGGTATACATAAGTCCTTATTACATCTGAAGTAGACTTTGTAAGGTCGTTCTGCATCAAAAATATTTTTTCAAAGCCTATGTTCATAATTTTTCCTGTCTGCATTATGAGTAATATAATTGCAGTGGGCATAATACCGGGCAGTGATATATGAATCAATCTTTGAAATTTGTTAGCACCATCAACTATAGCAGCTTCATATAACTCTAATGATATTCCAGATAATGCAGCCACATATACTATTGAGTTCCAGCCAACATTGTGCCAAATACCGGAAAAAACATAAATAGTTTTGAACCAGGCAGGCTCAGTCATAAAAGATATCCGTTTCATTCCTAGAAGAGATATCAAATTATTTATCACCCCTCGGGGTGATAAAAACATAGTCACCATTCCAACCAGTACTACCGTGGATATGAAATGCGGAGCAAATGTAACCATTTGCACCGCCTTATTTATATGCTTGTTTTTCACTTCATTAATAACAAGTGCTAGTATTATAGGCGCTGGAAAACTTGCTATCAACTGATAAAGACTGATTCCTAATGTATTTCTTATAAGTCTCCAAAAATAGTAAGAGTTAAAAAAGCGATTAAAATGTTTTAATCCAACCCATGAACTTCCTAAATAACCTCTTATTGGAGAGAAGTCTTTGAAAGCTATTTGCACACCATACATTGGCAAGTATTTAAAGATTATGAAATAAACAAGTACAGGGAGGAAAATAATATACAAATCCCAGTTAGGAAGTACTGCCTTTTTAAAAGTATAAAATCTTGATGTTTTGTTGTAATGTTTACTAAATGGATTTGACTCCACTAATTCAGATTTCATGTAAGCACTCCTTTTGCTTTATTGAATCATCGAAGCATATATAAGCCCGATGACTTGTTGCAAAGGAAGATTATCATCTTAGTACTCTGTTTACAACCCTGCTATTTTATTTTTTGCTTGCTTTTTTATAAATTTAACAATTTTCTTACTTGCTTTTTTATAGATTTACAATATTAAACGCTCTTTCTTCCACATATGTTTCTGTACTGTGAAGGTGTCATCCCTTCCTTGTGTTTGAATTTTCTTAAAAAGTTAGCCTCATCAATATAGCCTGCCTGCTGGCGGATATCCTTTATAGAATTGTCAGTGGTTTTAAGTAGTTCTTTGACTTTTTCCATTCTTATAATATCAATGTAGTTCATTAAAGAGTATCCTATATGTTTTTTAAAATAATTTGTTATATAAGAAGGAGATATGTTAAATTCTTCTCCGATAACTTTTAGACTCAAATTACTATCAAAATAATTTTTATCTACGTATTCCAGTATTTCATTTATTAGGTCTGATTTTCTACTGCTTTTCTGATTTTCAATATGTCTGCAGATATTACTACAAATTTTCATTATACAATCAGTAAATTCATCAATTGTTTCAAAGTTCTTTACTGCCAGACCTTTAATTTTCAAGCTGCTTACATTGCTAAAATCAACACTCAACTCATAAATTATTTTTGATACGGTGTTTACCAGACCCGCACACACTACTCTTGTAGTTTCAATTGAAAGTGCACAGCTTTTTATTTGTGATACTATCTCACTTAGCACTGTTTCAACACCCTGTATATTTGTTTTCTTAACCTCGCTCACAAGTTGACTCTGTTTGTCCAGATAGTAAGATAGGTTTTCTTCATTACTACCGTTAAGAACATCACTTAAAAACACTTTCCCTCTCCCTTGTAGGAACCGGCATGATGCAGCATGTTCTGCCTGAACAAATGAAGTGTTAATCATGGATATATTATCAAAAATTTCCCCTATACCAACAGTCAATGAAATATCAAACTTCTTCATAAAAAGGTCCTTTGCTCTAACAGCAATGTCCTTAAGATTGTCTATGTTGTTTTTCCCTGCGTCTAAATTAACTATTAATACTATTCCAGTACCATTGATAAGATCAGTAGCGTAAGCACACCCAACCTCTAGGGATAATTCTTCTATCGCATTTATTATTCCTAACAAAACCAGTTCTTGAACATTCTTAGAATTCTCTTTGATAAAATTTTTATAATTATCTATTAAAAAAGTCATCACTGAAAAATAAGGACGGCTAAAATCAATTTCCGATCCTTCAATCAGTTTATTAAACTCCCCATCTTTTAAATGTTTTCCCTGCAGAAGGGCTAGTAAAATATTTTCTTTAAGACTATTTTTAGCACTACTTAACATATTCTGAAGACCACTGTTTTCGCTTGTTACTTTATCAATAATCCTTGTAATATACTCAAATTCATCCCCTAATACTGGTACCTGTTTAGTTAACGCTATCTGCCGCAGACTGCTCAATATCCTCTTTAATGGTTTGTAATTTTGAGAAGCAAAAACTAATGCCATTCCCAATCCCAGTATGAAAATTATTCCAGTGCCAATTTTCAAGCTCCTAAGGCTGTTATCAACAATACTCATAAATTGTTCCGTAGGAATTACAGTAACATGGGTCCAATAATTAAACCCAGAAGTATACTTTATAACCGTATACTCTTTCCCCAGAATTTCTACCTTGCTCACAGCATTATCTAAAGAGGGAATATCTACCCCTTTAAGTAACTCTACTGGCTCAATGCGGTCTTGAGCCGTTGATGAGGCTATCAATCTGTCATTTTCATCGAGTATAAAATAGGTACCATTATAAGCTTTCAATGTATCACGTACCTGTTTGTCCATTTCACTGTAGTTAACAATAAACATAATTACCATATTGGGCTTTGAAGCTTTGAGTGGCAATGGGTAAAGATAGGTCATATAAAGATCATTGTTTATTTTCTCTACTGAACGCATAACTGGCATGTTTATACCGCTCATCGAACTCAGAAACTCTTCTTTGCTCCAATTCTCATACTTATATGAAAAGTCAAAAAATGTATCTAGATTGTTTATACCCTTTGTGGTAAAAAGTTTGTCTGGTACTATAAAGTAATATAAAGCAATATCATAAATGTATGGATGTGTAAATTTCAAGTCACGTAAAAAATTAATGCTATTTGCCATGTCATATGCATCGTTTTTTAGCATAAATGTTGAAAAGCTGTTATTGGTAGTTATGGTTATTGCTATATTTTGCATCTGAATAATCTCTTTTTCTAGCTGCTCTGTCATTTTATCCAGCAAATTCAAGTTGTATGTTTCCACTTCATGCTCCAGTACAGAAATAATTTTCCCATATAAAGTGCTTGACATGATTGTCATTAAAATTACTACAACAAATACATATGATAAAAATATTTTAACAAAACGAATCGAAATTCTGTTTTTATGCTGCTTGCTCAAAGTTAAGCCTCCCTAGTCAGAACTATGGAATCCAAAGCATGAATATTTTCTTAAAACAACTGCGGTATTATGTGACAAAACTCTTTTTTAATTATACATCCTAACATGTCAGCTAGTCAACAACTTATGTGCGAAGGCCAGCTTTGTTGGACCCATTATACCATAAAATTGAAACATACTCATTTTATTATGCATAAATCCCGCTTGTTTGACAGCTCATGAATAAATTACTTTCATAAAATCCTTTCAGTCATTGGTGTTGAGGGGAAATTTTTTTAATTTTATTTGCCAAAGCCTATGGACAAATATGGATAACAATGATATAATAAAACTAAGTATATCGCAGCTGTTTTACCGAGCAAACTATGATATAGAACAGGAGGGTGTATTTCATGTCTTTCAGATTGGCTAAACAAAACAAAGCAAAGGGAACTTATCTAACTATAGAAAAAAAGTTCTGGGACAAAGATAAGAAGATGTCCAGAAGCAAGCATCAAAAGTCCTTAGGTTACCTGCATGACTTACAAAAAGAATTTTCCGATCCAATTGCTCACTTCAAAGAAGTTGTTGCGCAAATGAATGCTGAAGAAAAAGGAAACAAAAAGCTTGCGATGGAAATTGATTTGAAAGAAAAACTGCCTGATGAATCACATGCTCGATACAACTTGGGCTACGCTGTAATTATGAAAATATATCACGAGTTGGAGTTGGATCGGTTTTTTAATAACAAAGCCAGACACGAGACTTTTAAATATAACACCAATTCCATCATGAATCTCTTGACCATAACCAGAATCCTGCATCCGTCATCTAAAAAGAGGTCTTATGAGTATAAGGACATGTTCTTTGAACGTTTTGACTTTGAACTGCATGATATATACCGCGCTTTATCTCATTTCTCAAAGATAGGTTTGGAATGTCAACGCTTCATCAGCGATCAGATTAATGCAAAATTCGGCAGGGACACCACACTCATGTACTTTGATGTTACGAACTTCCACTTTGAGATAGATAATACAGACGACTTTCGCAAGCGCGGGAAAGAAAAAAATAACCGCACTGATCCCATTGTACAGATGGCTTTAGCCATGGATGCAGATGGAATACCTCTATACTACAAGCTGTTTCCGGGCAATACTCACGATAGCAAAACCTTTATTCCCGTCTTCAAGGATTTATGTGTACGATTTGCTCCCGGCAGGGTGATCGCTGTTGCAGATATGGGATGCACGTCATCCAATAATATCTTCTTTCTAAAGGGGGGCGACCGGGATAAGCGTGTAAACGGCTATGTGTTCAGCTTTTCAATCCGCAAAGGTTCAGAAAAGTTTAAGAAATATGTTCTGAACGAGACAGACTACACCGACAGAGACGGTAAACCGTTAGAGAAAGACTTCGACTACAAAGTGAAGTCCCGTATTGAAGTTCGAGAAATCCAAGTAACCATGAAAAACGGATCTCAAAAAAGTATGCTTATTGATGAAAAACAAGTGGTTTATTGGAGTGAAAAATATGCGAAAAAGGCACGAGCCGAACGGGAGGAGACCATTAAAAAGGCACTCGACGTCATTTCCAATCCCAAGAAGCACAACAAGGGTACTGCACATGGTGCGGCAGCATACATTAAAAACATCACCTTTGATAAAAAAACCGGGGAAATACTTGAAAAACCTGGTAAGAAATTGATATACAATGAAGAGAAGGCGGCAGAAGACGCTAAATATGATGGTTATTACTGCCTCATAACCAGCGAGTTAGAAATGCCCGAACAGCGTGTAATTGAGATTTATCGAGGTTTATCTGATATTGAAGATAATTTTAAGGTTTCTAAAAGCGACTTAGATATCAGGCCGGTTCATGTCTCGCGTGAAGACAGAATTAATGCACATGTCCTTACCTGCTTTATTTCTCTGGTTATTTTACGCCTTATTCAAAAGAAAACTGACTATAGGTTTTCGCCAGAACAAATCATATCCTGTCTCAATGATATCAGTTGTAGTCACGAGCATACGAACCTTTATTTGTTTGACTATCGCAGCAAGATCTCTGATAAAATTGGAAACGTTTTTGGCATTGATTTTACCAATAAGAGACTCCGCCTTAGTGAGATAAAAAATATTTTGGCATCCACGAAAAAAAGTGAATTGTGCTAGGTTTTTCTGACAAACATTAAAGCCCTCAAACCGTCTATTCAAAGTCGGTTTGAGGGCTTATTTCTTAATTTACCTGTCAAACGGGGGATTATACATCCTAACATGTCAGCTAGTCAACAACTTATGTGCGAAGGCCAGCTTTGTTGGACCCATTATACCATAAAATTGAAACATACTCATTTTATTATGCATAAATCCCTTTGTGAACTAGTGCTTTTGTGTGAGTTGAAGGGATTTGCACTCATTTGGATTTGAGTACAGGAAATCAAACTTTTAGGTTAGAACCAATAAGATAATCTTAAAAACATATTTATAATTCTAACCTGTTCGCAAAATTCTTCTGTAGATAACACCCCATAATGTTCTCCTAGTATGTCTCTTGACTCCAGACTCCATAAAAAGGATTTAAAGTTTGGGTATTTTTCAATGTTTTGTTTTATTAAATAAATTAAATCTTCTAACTTACGATAATCTAAACTCTTCTTCTTGTTTTCATTCATGTATGCCGACAAGTCTAGTATTAACCTGAACGACTGCATGATTTTATAACGATAGTCATTTATATTGTCAGGTAAAAAATCTGCTATATAATTTTTATAACTTTCACAAACTATTCTATACATTATATCTCTCCCGAAATAAAAATAACTTCTTTATAAATTGTTCTCGCTTTTAATCAAATAAATCATTTCTTGAAAGTACTTCATCTATAATTTGGTTTATAAGTTTTTTATTTGCTGATCTCATTAGCTGGTCAATATCTTGCAAATCCTTTTCTCCTAATCTAATTATCTTTCTGACAATAATATCTTCCACTGAAAGTAAATAAACACTCAAATAATCTAATTTACTTAATTTGGTAGCACTCTCTTTATATTTAGGCGATACCAGTGTGCTTTGGTATTCCAGCATATCAAAATCCCTCAATTGTGTAAAAGCCTTACCAAGTTTTGATGAATAATTAAGGTCTATGAAATCAAAATCCCTTGTAGCTCTATCGATAAAACCTCCTAATATACAAGCAGAACCACCTAATAGATATATATCAAAAGGCTCAATATCAAACAATTCTGCTACTTTTTCCATATCTGAGATGTTCTCTTCTAACTGTTTTCTTATCATCATAAACTCACCAACTACTGCCTTATTTTTACTTTTTGCTAAAACTGCTAAAATTCTTCTAGTAGTTAATCTTACAGCTTCATTTATACTTATTTCATCTTTAAAAAACTTTCTTCCATAACCAATGGTAACTTCATTTGCCTTAAGCCTCAACAGCAAGTGTATATGTGCTTTTGTCTGTTTATTTTATATAAATCCTCTGGTATAATGAGGAAGTGAACTTGTAGTTCACGTTACGGATTTTAAAACATAAAGGGTGGTTATGATGAAGACAGGTGTAAATATAATAAGCGGTACAAAAAGAAGCTAATGATTATATGCGTATGCAGGAAATGCCTGAAATACTAATAAAATCATTCACACCCTTTATGAAGCTTGCCGTGAGGACAATATACTGTGTCAGTGCTGACAGAAGCACTCCGGAAACGGATATTGCAAGCATTCCACCAAAACCAATATTACTGTTTCATAGTAAAAAAGACGATCAGGTACCTGTGAATCATCTGTATGATCTCTATGACGCATGTGGGGAGCAGGCTGAACTGTGGATTTCTGAAGATGCTGAGCATATCCCGTGGAAAGGAGATGGAACCGGTCCCGAAGATGAATGGTACAGAACCGGTGTCCTTGAATTCCTTGAGAAAGCAATCAACTCATACACCATATCAAAATAGTCATTGATAATTTGAGGGGAAGCTTTGAGGATTTAAAACATATAGCTCTCATGTGCCTATTCAGACATCTGACTTAAGATAAACTTATTTTTCTAAGTGATGGAACTTTCTGTATTTCTTTACGTCTTTAAAGAGATAGAGATAATTTAATCCGTTAATGCAACGTAATAATTATTTTAAGCATCATGACTTTAAAAAATCCAACATATGTAACGTAATAATTATAAGCAATGCGGCTTTAAGAAATCCACTAGAACTGTTGTGTATTTCAAAAACTATATTGAAAGAATTAAAGACGTTGCATACTGAATCTTTATTTCCTTCAAAAAACCAAATTGCAAAGATTATGAAGTTGCATATTGAACGTAAATAATTGATATATGGGGGGTACTACTTATGAAGCGTAATAAAATATTGAAAGCTTTTATTGTCTTTATTATTTTATTAGTTTTACATTCAGTCTGTTATGCCGACAGCATTGATACTAATGTTACTTCAAAGCCGGTAAGTCATGCGGAATCACTCAATAATGAAGCTTTACCAAGCATTGCCTCAGAAAATACCGTAACTTTGAGTTACTTTTGCGCCCAGCCACCTGACACTCAGGGTATTGTAAGCAGTCTGTCGGAGTTGGATGTGTATAAGGAGCTTGAAAGTAGAACAGGTATTAGGATTTCATTTATTCATCCATCACCAAACAGTCAGGTGGAAAAATTAATGTTAATGGTAGCATTGGGCGACTTACCTGATCTTATAGAGTTTTCATGGTCAAAGTTTACAGGTCTGCTCAACAGTTTAATTGAAAATAACGCCATAATAAAACTCAATGACCTAATAGAAAAAAACGCTCCTAATCTTAATGATATACTTAATTCAAACAAGGAAATAAGAAGACATGTCACCAAAGATGATGGGTCAATATATCTATTTCCAAGCTTGAACCTGGAAAAAAGCACGGTAAGTATGGGACCGATTATACGTGCAGATTTGTTGAAAAAGCTGGGATTGACAACACCTGAAACAATAGATGAGTGGGAAATTGTCCTAAAGCTTTTTAAGGACTTGAAATTATGCAGCAGCCCTCTGTCTTTTGATGTGACAACATTTAACAGTTCCCATTCATTCATCAGTGCTTTTGGTACTACTATGGGTTTTTACCTGAACGATGGGAAAGTAGCCTATGGTCCTATTGAAGACTCTTATAAGGATTTTCTTAGTATATTTAGCAGGTGGTATAAGAAGGGGCTGATTGACAGCGAGTTCCTTCTTCTTAAAAATAATCAGGTTAAGAACAGAGTTAAACTCGGTGATGTTGGTGCTTTTATTGGTACAGCAGATGATATCGGAAGTGTACTTGATACATTAGAACAAGACACAAGCTATAAATTTGTCGCAGTTAAGAATCCAGTACTCCATTGGGGAGATAAGCTTGCTATAACTGCAAAGGCATGGGAAGTAAACCCTGCAGGAGGTGTTGTTATTTCATGTAAAAACAAATATCCTCAGGAAACCGCTAAATGGCTTGACTATTTTTATGGAGAAGAAGGACAGAGACTTTTTAACCTTGGCGTTGAAGGAAAAACCTATACAATGGAAGATGGTCATCCTGTGTTTACCGATCTCATTCTTAACAATCCGGAAGGTCTCTCTGTAAGCCAGGCAATGAGCAGGTATTTACGTACAGATACTCAAGCTCCAGGTTTACACACTGATGAGAGCGTAAAAGCACTTTATAAATATACTGTTCAAAAGGATGCGTCAAAACGTTGGTCTTATAATATAGATAATAATATTAACAATCTGATGCCTCCAATTTCACTTACACAGGTCGAAAATGAGCAAATATCTATTATAATGCAAGATTTGTCTGTTTACACTTTTGAGATGTTTGCAAAATTTGTCCTTGGGGTAGAGTCTCTACAAAGCTTTGACAAATATTCAGAAACAGTTAAAAATTTGGGTGTTAACCGGGTAACACACATATTGCAGACAGCCCTTTACAGGTACAATAACCGTCTACCTTCTGATCAAATTAAAGTAATCATTGATGGCAATCCTTTGGAAATGGATACAAATCCCATATTGCTCAAAGGAAACTATCATATACCAATCAGGTTCATAGTTGAAGCTCTTGGCGGTAGTGTTGAATGGGATGATAAAGACAGAATCGTTACAGCTAAAAAAGATGGTGTTGTTGCAATACTGAAAATTGATAACGCAGATGTTTTTGTAGACAATCAGCATAAAACCCTCAATACCGAAGTTATATTACTTAACGACAGGACATATGTTCCAACAGACTTTGCCGCAGAATTTCTGGAAGTCAGTATTCACTGGGATAAAGACACAAATTCAGTTATAGTCGACTCAAATACTGATGAAGCAGATGAAATTGTCAACAGTATAGTTGGTGATTCTGATATGAGTCTTGAAGAAAAACTACAAAAGAGACTGCTTGAATTAGTAACAGGACTTGGAACATTGATAAATCACAATCAACCTGCAGTGAGGGCTGAAAGGGAAGCTATTGAAATTACAAAAGTAAAAAATGAAGATATAAATGGAGATGGTATCTCTGATATGATTGAATATACCGTGCTTGCAAGACCGCATTCCGGTATGCAGGATGTTATATTAAGAATTAATGATAGCGAAATTACTTTTCAAGCAAGTCGTCCTTCTTCAGAGTTTAATATTGTCGATATCAATGATCACGATAAATATAAGGAAATTGAAATCTATGATGATGGTCCGAGTGATGATCCTGTGTGCATATTCTTTATTTATGACGGTAATGAGGTTAAAAAAATAGGAGAGTTACATGCACATGAGTACTATTTGAATCACGAGTCTGAATTATTGTCAAATTTTGATAGAATTAATGTGTTTGAACCCACTATCATTGTAGGCAGGACTAAAATGAATGAAAAACATGAGTTTAGTTACCAAAAGGCAGACAAAAACTCTATAATTAATAAGCAATATAAAATTGCATATCCCAGAGACTCAACAAATTTACCGTGGAGCATTTATGAAACAAGTGGGCCGTCTATGCATGACAATAAATGTATTACAGAAGTAAACAAAGGAGATAAGGTAACTGTAATAGATATAGAGAACCAGGGGAGCAGGCGCATAGCTTTCAAAGTCAGGCTGGAAAGTGATGTGGAAGGCTGGATGATTCATTTGCTTGGTGGAGATTGATGTGGGTTGATAATACAATACACCATGTGAAATGAATGGCTAGAAAAGGCCGGACGGGATTTAAAATCAGCAAAAGTACTTAAGCAGAAGCAGACGAATGCATTTCAATAGCAGAAGATATTTTTAAATTAGTTACTGAAAATATCTCAAAGTGATGCAAGATCCGTATACAGTGAACAATGTTCATACCAGAAGTAGCTCACGGTATGGTAGAGCTTTACAAAAAAAATGAAAGCCGAAACACTTTCGTAAGATCGCCCCCTACCCTCCCTATTCTTACAAGTATCAACGATAGAACTTGCAGGACACCATATCAAAATAGTCATTGATAAATTGACTACTTAGTATGTGTATGATAAAATCCAGTTGTAAAATAAATACAGGATTCCTTTGGAGGTTTGTTCACATGACTGAAAAACTACAAACAGCATTGCGAACCGGAGAAAACTATTATATAGAGTTTAAGAATGAAATAATTTCCAATAATGAACTGTCAAAAGAGATAGTATCATTTGCTAATGCAGAAGGTGGCGTAATATATATTGGTATTTCTGATAACGGCTTAGTTAATGGAGTTTCACCCGATCCCTCCCTGGAAGAAAAAATTATGAACATACTTAGAAATAATTGCTCCCCTTCATTGAATGCCAAAGTTGAATGGATCAACTATGAAGATAAGCATGTTTTGCAGCTTGAAGTAGAAAAAGGCAGATTCAAACCTTACAGCACAAAAGACGGAGACTTCTATATAAGGGTTGGCAGTACAAAACGGAAAGCGTCTAGGGAGGAACTCTCCAGACTGCTTCAATCAAGTGGATATTTTCAATTTGATAATACATCTATTGGGCATTCAAATATTGATGATCTGGAAAAAGGTATATTGTCTGAATATTTTAAGGACATTTACAAGATTGACATTTATGATAGAAAAGATGTCCCGGATTTTGAAAATTTGCTTTTAAATACAAAAATACTGACTATATCCGAAAATAAATTATGCCCATCAATAGCTGGCTTGCTTACATTTGGTAAAAAGCCTCAGGACTTTTTGTTTCATACCGGAATAATTTTCGCCAGAATCAATGGTTATGAAATATATGATGAAATTGCAGATAGTAAGCAGTTAGAGGGCAGATTGCCAGAACTCATCGAACAGTGCCTTACATTATTTAACCTATACAATAAAAAACAATCCATATTTGAAAACGGACGGAGAATAGATCAATATGATTACCCTGCCAAAGTCTTCAGAGAGATTATCGTAAACGCCGTATGCCATAGAAATTACAGTATTTCTGGAAGCAGAATAAGAGTAATCATTCTAAATGACAGGTATGAAGTAAGAAGTCCAGGCAGATTGCCCAATACCATTACTATTGATAATATCAAGCAAGGAGCAAGTTTTTTGAGGAATCAAGCTATTTTTAAATTTTTAAATCATTATGGTTATATTGAAAACCTAGGGAGAGGAATTCCTTTGAGCATCAGAGAGACAATCAGTCACAGTGGTATAATGCCTGAGTTTTCAGAGGAGGGGGAAGAATTTGTTGTGCGGATTTATAAAAAAAGGTTACCCCTGCCGACTTAATTCTTCTTTAAAGCAATGCATTGTCCCACTCGTCTCTTTCTTCCATTTCCGAGTTCCAATTATGCAGAACTCACGGTTTTTTTGCACCTAAAAGCCGCAACCCTTTGGGCTGCGGCTTTTTTATTCGTTCTACAAATTCGACAAAATTCGGGTGGTATTACCTTTTATATACAAGATCATATATCCTGTACATGAACACAGCAGTTTCTGCACGGGTTGCAGCACTGTTCGGGTTTATTCTATCCTCCGAGCCCACAACTAAGCCCTCTTTTACAAGAGTTGCCATGCTCTCTTTGGCATAGTCGGCGATATCTACCCTGTCACTGAATTCATCCAATGCTGTGGTATCCCCTGCGTTCTTCAATAGCCCCAGTTTCTCCAGCGCCCGTACTGTTGCCACCATCATATCCTGCCTTGAAATATACTCCTTCGGGTTGAATTTGTTATTTCCTACTCCCACAGTAAGTCCAAGCTCTTTTGCAGTACCTATGGCTTCATAGTAGTAGCTGCCCGGTTCCACATCATCAAAGTTTTGCTCAAACTCTGCCGAAAGCTCCAGTGTCCTTACAAGCAGGGTAAGATAGTCTGCTCTGCTAATATTGGCTGACGGAGTATATGTGCTTTCTGAAGTACCAAAGATCATCCCTCTTGAAGCCAGAACCTCAATGGCTTTCCTTGCCCATTCCACTTCTATAAGGTCATCAAAGGTCTTATACACATACACTACTGCATAGCGGCTGAAATGTGTAGTTGTAAAGGTTACCCTTCCCGTTTCTGTATCATAACGTCCATTAGGCACCGATACTACATTCCCTTCCCCATCAATATACCACACCACAATGTGTTCAGGGTCCGCAAGCTCAGCCAGACTAAGTGTATAGGGTATACTTACGGTTACAGGAGCATTTTCATTACTCCAAGCATAGGGTTCTCCATCAAGCTTCAGGTTTAACCGGATTATTGGTCTCGTACCAATCCGCTTTCTTGTTTCTTCATCCTCTATATCAGATACATCAGCTTTTGCAATGGTCAAAGACACGCTTTCAACCCCGGATGCTGCTTCCTGCTCCAGCATAGTACCTGGAAGAATCACTGAAGCAATATCGGTATTTATTTCAATCTGAGTATTCTCCATACCAGATGCAATAGCGCTGGCAGGCAAAACAGGTTCATAAGCTTCTGCTCCTTCTATAGAAGGTACTTCGATCTCTACAGTCTTCCTGCCATCATCATCTTCCACCGCACTATCAAAAGCTGCATTAAGCATATCTGTGCCAATTATAGCTTCTGCGACTCCTGTGTTTTTATCAAGCTCAGGTGTAGCTGTTACAACACCTTTTGTTTCAGCTACAGCAGTCGGCGTCGGAGTAGGTGTAGTTATCGGAGTCGCAGTTGGCACCGGCGACGAGGACGGTGTCGGCTCTGGTTCATCCGACGGAGTCGGCGATGGCGTCGGTTCCGGATCGTCTGACGGAGTCGGCGATGGTGTCGGCACAGGATCGTCTGACGGAGTCGGCGATGGTGTCGGTTCCGGATCGTCCGATGGTGTCGGCGATGGCGTCGGCACAGGATCGTCTGACGGAGTCGGCGATGGTGTCGGCACAGGATCGTCTGACGGTGTCGGCGATGGCGTCGGCACAGGATCGTCTGACGGAGTCGGCGAAGGTGTCGGTTCCGGATCGTCCGACGGTGTCGGTGTCGGTGTCGGCACCGCCGTAGGTGTCACTGTCGGAGTCGGCGTAGGTGTAGGCGTAGGTGTAGGTGTAGGCGTAGGCGTCTGCTCTTCCAGTGTAAAGTGTACCGTATATGTCTTCTTGGTGACCCCATTCTCAGAAGTCACGTCTGCTGTTGCATCTCCTGGTAATACTGTTGCCTGGGTTATATCCACACTGGCCTTTGGATCTACTGGTATTGCTACGACAATTGTTTCCGGATCTCCAGGTTTCGTCCCATTAGGAAGCTCAACAATATAGTCATATACATTATACACAAAATCAGTGACTGTCATGTTATTTACCTTTAGATCACTAAGATAAGCATCATTTCCAGGGATATTACTATTTACCACATCTACTGTTAACAATGCACTATCTCCTATGTCAAAGTTAATACCAAATTCCACCGAATCTCCTTCCGAAAGACCAAGTCCTGTAAGATATTCTTTCTTAATGTTAAGCGCATTAGCGATTACAGTATAGTCTACCTCTACTATTAGTTTGTTGTCCCCGTAAAGTGCCTCAGCAACAGTCTTTGCACTGTTCCATATAATAGATGTTGTTACATCCATTGGCTTATTAAGGTCAAAGGTTACTGTAACCGGACTTAAAGTTGCGCTTACAACTGGTGGCTCTTCCAGTGTAAAGTGTACTGTATATGTCTTTTTAGCAATCCCATCCTCAGCTGTCACATCTACTGTTGCATCTCCGGGCAATTCTTTTGCCTGGGTTATATCCACACTGGCTTTCGGATCACTAGATATTGCTACAACTATCGTTTCCGGAACGCCGGGCTCTGTCCCGTAAGGAAGTTCAACATTATAGTCATAAACATTATATACAAAATCTGCAACAGTCATGTTGTCTACCTGCAAATCACTAAGATAAGCATCATTTCCTGGCACATAATTTTTTGATGCATTTACCGTTAGCAATGCACTATCTCCTACATCAAAGTTAATTCCAAATTCTACCGAATCTCCTTCCGAAAGGTTCAGTCCCGAGAGATATTCTTTTTTAATAGTAAGAGCATTCGCAATAACCGTATAGTCTGTCTCAACTATCAAGGAAGCATCTCCATAAACTTCATATACAACATCAGTTACTGTTTTGGCACTGTTCCAGGTAATTGCAGTAGTTAGATCCTTTGGCTCACTAAGATCAAAACTGAATTTGGTTGGACTTATTGTAGCATTAATACGCTTGACTTCCTGGGTTACCGTAAAGGTCACGGGAACCATGCTATCCGCTGACACAGTCACATCTACCGTATATACTCCTGCTGCCAACCCATCCTTAGCCTTAATAGTAAATATGGTTGAAAGTGTCTCGGTATCAAGCGTTGTTATTGCAGGTTGAGTAATCATAAAAGCTTCTGCGCCATCACCGCTCAGAGCTACTGCAAGATTTACAACATTCTGGTTTCCTATCTTTGTTACTGTTATACTCTTGGTTTCCTGCATACCAGAAGCATAACCCATACTAAGTACCTTCATGAGCTGATCTTCGATAGGCTCTATACCGAATGCAAGGATCCATTTAGCATAAAGCTTAGCATTAGCACTTCCCATGGCAAAGGTTGATCCTTCGGGATAATCCGTTCCGCTTCCATCAGCTGCGGTGTTCCAACCGGAGAAAGTGTAACCTGTTTTAATCAAATTATTGCTGTTACCCAAAACATTAACAATTTGTCCCGGTCTATAAACCTTTTCATCAACCGGTACGCTGCCTCCCATATTTCCGTTCCCATCATAGGTTACGGTGTAAAAGTCTGCTTTCTGTACGGTGAAAATGTAATCATTAGGCAGCTTACCGGATGCAGTTACATTAAGCTCCACAGTAAAGCTTTCTTCACCGGTTAATTCCAATAAAAAAGGCTGCCCGTTTTCCACCGGTACATCATCTATTGTTATCACTGCATTTTCCAGTGAAGTCGTCGGAACTAATATGAGTTCCTCCGTACCGGTAGGTATCTTCAGTTCATACTCGTTTGTATCCTTATTAAACCCAGGAGTCAGACTAAATCCTGATAGACCTTCTATTGACACACTGTCAATATACGCTGTTCCAATAGCCAGAGCTTCCATGGGTGCAGGATATATATCCACCACAAGCATATCCTTGAATACAAAGTTCTCATTTACCTGAAATTCTGCTGCTACGACACACTGCCCTGACATTAATGCTTTGAGGTATCCGTCTTCAATCGCTGCATTTCCATCAGCCGACGCCATCCACCATTTTACATAGCTGTCAGGTAATTCAAAACGTTCTCCGCTGCCGTCAATAGCAAAGAGCCTTAGTTTCTGCTCTCTTCCTTCATACATGAAATCTTCCGCTTCAATTGCAACTCCGGTTATTTCACCTGTTACATTGTTCATTACCTGCTCATAGTATTTGCTTTCATTGCCATAAGCATCTTTTGCCACTACCTCAATATCCATGAATACTTTGCCTTCTAAAGACAGGCTGCAGGTAAAATTGCCTTTGTCGTCTTTACCAGTCGACTCTCCATTTACATATATGTCGGATTCGGTGTCTGTCAAACCTGACAATGTCGCAATACCATCCTCAACAGTGGTTTCATTCATCATAATTGCGGGCAGGCTTGTTTTGCAGACAATGTGATATACTTTTTCCCTCCACTCACCATTCTCATTGAATGCTTTGATGTGAATTATGTTTTCCCCGTCTTTGACAGGAACCGAAGTGTACCAGGTAGTACCGTAACCTTCATGAATAGTATCCTGAGATGCACTATTATTAGTTGAAACTGCCGTATAATCTGCTGTTTCGGATACAAAGGACAATTTAATCATGTCGGTATTGGTAACATATCCTGTAATTCCATTCTCTTCAAACACTTTTTGTATTATCGAGCCTTCTTTAGTATTTTGATCCGGCTGGAGCACAATACTAAAATCGGGTGGATTGGGCGTGGAAATGAGTACCCTCTTTGGCGCCGACAATTCACCATAATAAACTTTTGAAGGTTCGGACACATTTTTATTCGCAACTACCGAAACATCATATATCTTTTCCGGGTCAAATCCCGGTATAGTGATCTCATAACTTTCCGGTTGGTGCTCCTCGGTAATTGTGTACTCATACAGTACCAAATCCTTATCCTGTCCGGAATCCCCCCGAGGTGCTGCAACTATCATATAGGATTTAAGATTATCACTTTGTACACTGTCAAAGCATATGGTTTTGCTGCTTCCGTCCCCTATAGTCGTAACTGTAACATTTTTCGCCTTAAGATCCTCATTTGGTACAGGGTAAACCTTAACAGAGTATTTTACTTTTGGCGGCAAGCCTCTTACCACAACATTTATCATTCCGGCTTCCGGAATACCTTCAGGCACTTCATAGAAGAAAGATTGCGCAATTTGACCGCTCTCGTCAAACAACACTATTTTATATTCATCTGCGTTTTCATCCTGCTCCCATTCCACCTGATATCTGCCACTTCCAAGAAGTTCACTGACATTGCTGTAACCAATAATTTCCTCTTCCTCATTCCCCTCAGCTTCTTCTTTTAGAAAAGCCTGCACAACAATGTTATATTCCTTATCGTAAGTCCAGCCTTCAATAAAAGCTTCATAACGAGTCTTTCCTTCTTTATATGGCACAAAGATGCTTGAAGCACCCTCTTCGGTAGTTCCGTGCTCATTTATGGCTGTAACAAGATACCCTGTTATTTCCTGACCTCCTACAGCATCCCACTCCACTTTAACTCTGCTGTTCATTTCGGTTGTAACAACATTCTGCGGGCTTTCAGGAGTTTTTTCATTTCTTACCTCGAAAAAATCCGATTCCTTTCTGTCGCTAAGTATCAGGTTCTTTTCGCCGCCCTCGGTATCATAATGGTTTAAAACTGCAGCTATTTTGTATTTACTGCCTGTGGGAAGCGCTTCAGGAAGCTCAAAGTTATGGGATATGCTAAAGCCTGAAACCGGTTGATTTTGCATTATGCAAATTGCTGTTTCCTTACCTTGCTCCTCATTAATAATGAACAAATCCAATGAATCGGTTTCAGAAAATACTTCACCGGTAAATTCCACCAGTGCCGTTAGCTGTCCGTTTTCTTCATCAGTAATGCTGATATTCCTTATCTCAGGGGCCGTTTTTACACCGGCGACATTAAATTTAACATCAATAGGACTTATAATCTCCCATTTACCTACCCTGTTCGCCTCTTCGGGAATATCTATCAGAATCCCCATTTCGGGAGCGCCTGTATCTGCATTCTCACATTCGGCAATAAATATGTTTTGTTCGTCCCCTTCGGGTATTAACTCATAAGAAGAACCATCAGGCTTAAAAATTTCCATTGACAAAACATCCTGTCCCATAGGATATCTCCCCTGAACAAGCAATGCCCCTGCTCCCTGGGATTCAAACTCGGTAAAAAACCCGTTCACCTCCGGTAATCCTAAAAGCGTCATTTCTCCACTACTTGCCAATACTCCGGGAAGTATCATCCTGCTTTCCTTTGTAGAGGTTGGTATAGCAAACACGTTTGATCCTATGATAAGCTGCTTTTTAGTACCGTCTTCTGCTATTTCTTCCATTGCATAAATCCCATTTTTCAGTAAGCCGGTACTTTTATTGCCTATTTCCTGCTCATAGGTTTTTCCCCCATATTCCAGGCTCTGATTGCTCCAGGTATATTTCGCTCCATATCTTGTTTTTCCAATATAGAAAAACACCATGGCATTGTCGGTATTGAGCGTCCCTCCGAGATCTACAAATTTATACCCCCCGAAGAAGGGTATATACCGGGGAACCTGCAATGTCCCTCTCAAACTGCCTCCCGCATAAAACCGCCCTTTTTCAAAATCATAGGTCAGCTCAGCATCTGCATAGGCAATAATAACGTCCAGAAATTTAAGCTCGCCCCAGACATCTGCACCTATCACAGGATAGCTGTATATTGTGAACCCGGAATTTGTAAGTGGTATCATATAAAACGAGGTATCACCCGAGAAACGTATTCTTCTGTTTCCAACAGATATTTTACAGTTCTTTGCATTTATCATACGCTTTCCAAGTATAAGGGGAGAAAAGGTATCATTGATTCCAAACCAGAAATCGCCGCTAAAATCGGGAACTTCACCTTTGTTGATTGCATCCCTGATGGTATGAAGGTTATATATACCGCCCCCCAGCTGGTTTATAGCAAACGGCAAATTCCCCAACTGTATAAACCCCATGCTGGTGTCAATCTCAACCTCTACTGTATCAAGCATGAGCATTGGACCAATAGGCGTGGCAAAGGTAAAAACCCCAAACTTCCCTGAAACACTGGCAGAAGCTGTGGTTTCGTCAAGATCTCCTCCCAGTTCCTGGAATGATGGCACCCCCAACTGTACATAAATAGAGTACAAACCATCAATGGTATCGATCTTTAATCGCCCGGTTACAATCCCTTTCATGTCCTCAGGGTTCTCTAACGGGTTAAAGTGCTGTAATGTAAAGGTAGGTAAGCCTATTCCGGTGTCAATCCTAAAATCAATAGTACCATCCTTATAAACTCTGAAGCTGTCTATCTGAATATCAAGATATGCAAGTTTACCATCGCATGAATCACCAAAATATGTGTAAAACTGCTCCAGTACGCTCATAAGGTCCAGCATACCGGTAAAGTCTACCGTATATTGCCCCTTCTCTTCGGCGAAGTACACCTTGAATTTTTGAACGCCAAGGGAAAAGGCCCCTAGTACTGCCATTATTTCTTCACTTAATCCGAACATTCTGATATTTTTCAATTCCATGTTGTTAATATCAAGGTCAAAGGCCTTGGTCCATATGAGTGTATCCTTGTTTATAAGACCCCCAATTGCAGATTCGGTATTAAGATAAATCCGGCACCGGTCATTTCCAAAAATCTTAACCTTCCTGTGTTCTCCTTTTTTTTCAAAGGTCGAGTCAAAGACCTCCTCAGAAAGTGTCATTATTAACATTTCTGCGGTTTTACCGGTATCATTATCAGTTTCACCTATTATTCTTAAAATTCCGTCTCCAAGGTAAACGGGATTACCCGAATCCTGAGGTATAACCGAATATACCGGACCCAAATCAGTATCATCGACCTTCTGGATATCTCCTGCGACACGCATGATTTCTCTTTCGCCTTCAGGTACAACAGGCGTCTGTTTACCTTTGAAATGATGAATACGGTTTTTAATTAAAGTGATCGGTTCACCATCAAACCCATACACAATTTCATCTTTACTGGTAAACAAAAGCGTCCCATACCCTCGTCTCATATAGGCAGCATTATCTGTGACTTCAATCGCATTTGCTCTGTAGAAGCCATCAATAAGGTTATGCCGTATCCCAAGACCATAGAACCCCGGCCCTAGAAACGTGTCACTCCCATCTATTTTAAAGTGTGTGGGAACAGTAGCATATATAGTAGAATCGCTCTGCACGTTAACAAACTGATCACCAATTACATATTCATTTCCTCCGGCATCCTTTAAATACACATCCCACTCTTCCGGATCGTCCTTAAAGTAATTAAAATTATCTCCCTTGATCTCAATAACTCTGTATTTTTCTTCATGATACAATTTCTGTGGAGCGATATATGAATATTGCATATTGGGCATCTCGGTAAAGGATGGCATGACAACCGAGTAAACCTTAAATTTTTGTGTGCGTTGTCCACGCTTTACCGATACTACAAAATCATAAACGTTTACATCCTCCAATTGGGTTGGTTTAAACTTCCAGCCTATGAGCTCCGTCTCGTTTTGCTTTAGTATTGGGATAATCTGTTTTTTATCCCCATCCTCCAGTATCAAGTTATCGGGGTATGATATTTCCACTTCTATATTGGTAAAATCCATCGAACTGTTAAAAGAGTTGTCCAGCACGGCTGAAACTTCAAAAGGTACAGGGTTTTCTTCATCTATCAGTACTTTCTTTGGTGCTGATACATTTACTACCAATTGCCCGGCACTTGAGTACTTCCTGTCCTCAAGGTTGCCCATACCCAGCGTAGTGCTGAAGCTTCTAACTGAACCGGCAGGAATATTCTGGTCTTCCCAGTAAATTCCAACCGCACTGTCGGCAGCTCCATACTTATTATTAGCTGTTGCATACTCCATCCACGGGTCATAATCATAGTCCCATTTTGTTGATGACAGCCCATACCAGTTACCAAAAATGACCTTTGTTGGCTTTGCTTCTCCCCAGCCGTAAAGTGTGCCGTAAGAGCTTACGGAAGGGTGCGCAAGATCATCTACCGTATTCCAGAAAAGGGGTATCATATCACCTTCAAAGACCCTCTCTCCCAATACAGGAACCTCATCTCCGGGCTTTAAAATTACAGGCCCGTCATTGTCCCCTGTCATAATATCAAGAAGTATCCTTGTCCCCATTTTTACAGACTTAGTTGATTTATTCTCTACAGTATAAGTAATCCTGGCATTTCCGACAGAAATATCACCGCTTGTTTCAATCAGCTCTATAGTCTGTGTAATCTCGAGGTTCCTATATTTCCATACTGCCGTAGAGCTGTTCACGCCTGCCTCCGGTTCTTGCAGAAAATACCCGTAATCCTCGATTAAGTTTCCATAACTGTTTCCGAAGATCACCTCTTCTCCCTCTATATTAAAAGAAGTATAAGAAGTTTCCGGGATATCCTTCTCATATAATACAGGCTTATCGGTGTCAGTATTCCTCCACGGATCCCCATCGTTTGTCCGGGAAGCAAACCGTCCGTTTTTTGTATTCACACTGAAGGCCATATACTGGTTGTTGAAAATCAGCCGCTCACTGCCGCTATTCCCCATAACTAGGGCAATGTCCGCAAAACATGTAACCCATATGAAAACCGTTAAAAGTATTGCCAGGTTTTTTTTGTATTTTTGCATTTTCTCACCTCCTTTTTATTGCAGGTAAACATGACCTACATACATATGCATTTCTTCATCTCGTATGTAGAAGGTATACCAGCCTTTCTCATTAATAGTAATGCTATTTCCTTCGATAATTGTTCCTCCTTCCTTAAAATCTGCTGCTTTACACTTGCCGGGAAGATATTTCATCGTGTAAACAGGGCTTTCGATACCCGCAAGCTTAAACTCCAGCAGCCCTTTGCTAAGATGAGCTTCACCTACCACGCGTACATTATTAACATAAAGGTCAATACCCTTGTTGTTATAAACCATTACCCCCCTTACAGCTCTGGCCTCATTGCCAACACTGTCGGTGACAGTATAGACAATTTCATAGTAACCGCCTCTGTATACATTTATGTTGCTTGTTACCTGTACCTTTTCCGTAATGTCCCCATCAAAATTATCAAAAGCTATGTACCCCGGTTCAGAAAATTCAAAGGGCAAGCCCTTGTAAACAGGATAGGAAAGCTGACCGGCAAGGGTTATCACAGGCTTTTCGATATCCATATTCTGAACAATAGCAGTAACCTCAAATGTACTGCCCCACTGATCTTCAACCAGAAATGCAAAGCTGCCATTTTTATAAAAAGTGTACTCATTCTCTCGCCGGTTGTTGATTACCTCAACACCGGGAGGACAGCTTATTGTCACAGTAACAGGATCTTTTGTTGTTTTGGTGTTGCTATAAGACAGGGTACAGTCAGGAGGTGTCTTGTCTATCCATTGGACAGATGCCGTGATATTTTCTAAAGAAACATAATCCATCAGGTTTTTCCCATATTTATCCTGCACATCAAATACAAAGGTACCATTATTCTCAAAAGTATAATACACCCATCCGTCTTTATATGTGATACCTTCTTTGGGCATTATTTCCTTACCCACATAAAGGGAAGCGGTTACAGATGTACTTGTGGGGTTTTGGGTAGAGTAGACAATTTGGGGGGTAAGCCCATCAAAGCCGACTTTTTCAATATTTCCGATAAACAGTGTTTTTTTGCCTGTAACTCCTTTGTCGGTTTCATATTCAATTGGATATTCCCCATTTTTGTCATAGGTAATTGTATGGGTATTTTTATATTCACCCTCGCCGTTTATACAAAATGGTCTATCGGCGGTGAGCGTTGCAGTAACTTCTTTCACAGGCTCATAAGTATTAAGGCTCACGTTTATGTCAAGGTTCCTTTTTTCCTTCAGCCAGTTTACATAAGCTGTGACAGCTCCTTTATTGCCGTACTCTTCATCAATGATATAAAATGGGTAATGGCCGTTCATCCCCTGAAATCTGACTTTAAAGTCATTTTCCTTGAAGTTGCCGTTTAATAGCTTGTACCTGTCGAGGTTGATTGGATAGCTCGAATCAACATATGCGTACTGATGATCGCCACCTTCATTTTTGGTGCCATACCCAATGCTGAATACATCTTCGACAGGTGTTTTATCTATATTGCCCACTGTGGCGCTCGGCCATGAAATAACACCTGTATCCCTATCCCTGATTTCAAAGGATTGCGTACCATTCTCAGAGAAATATCTCATTCTGCCGGAGTATCCAGGTGCTCCAGCAACTTCATAATTCCCCTTAAGCGTTACATATGCCCGTACATCTTCATTGGTTTTCCCTTCATAGCTTAGCTCTACCGAAATCTCATCATCGGGAAAGTCTCTTTCCGGGAAGAGATTATCACTATATTGCAGCGCATAAGGCCCTCCGCAATCATACACTTCATTTCCCGCAAGATCCTTATGATAAACATGTAAAAACCATATGCCCGCTCCATTCAACGTCACATTAAACTCAAAGTAATACCCTGTGGCTGTCACATTAGAGGCTACCGTCCACACTTCAAGGGGTTTTTCATCTAATGCTGCCTCCCGGCTTATATGCTTTGATAAAGTATACTTTAATTCTCCCACAGTTTCTTTTTGCGCAGGATTCTGTACAATTACTTTAACATTATAATTTATTGGCTTACCCGGCTTAAACCAGTTTGAATTGGTTTTATCGCCCGGGCTAAAATTTATCTCCGGAGGGGTTCCGATGAGGTTAAACCAGTTTCTCTCTGTCGGGTGATATGGCGAATAGGTATCCGATGATGACCAGGTTGTTCTGTTCCCAGCTTCATCCTCTGCAAATATATGCAGGGCATATGTTTTATTCGGTACATTTATAGGCGTATAAAGATCCTCCGCAACAATACGTGATTCATCGAATAATGTACTGCTTTCATTATCTCTTTCAAGAAATACATTCCATTTATCATCTTCTATATCCGGAAACAGGTCGGACCAATAATATCCCGCCTTGGCTATCCTTCCGTCATCAATAATTTCCACCGGCACATTACAGTATTTTATGGGTTTTCCATTAAGCACATCTTCAGGAATAGTTACATTTACTACAGGAGCACTGTTATCCATTTTCAAGGTATAGCTTATTTCATCCATTGTTGAACCTGTGGCAGGATTAACAATCTTCGCTGTAAACTGATACTCTCCGGTGTGTCCCGAATAAACAGCCTCCTTTCCGTCATATAGCTTCCAGTCATGGCTGTAGTTATCACCGTTTTTGTGATCCAGTTTGTAATATATATCCCCATAAGAAGTCATTATACCGTTGCTATAGTCGGAATACCCATAAAGCCTGAACTTAAAGTCTCTTGTTGGACCAAATATTTTTTCGTACCCTAAAAAAATTCCGCTATCGTCTGTAATCTCAACTTTCTCATAATTTTCTATACAGGAAAGCTTAAGCTTAATACCAGCATTTGTATTTGCCTTATAGTATGTTTTGGTTTTATATGCAGCGATTTCAGGAGCAACATAGGTGAAAGGATTATCTCCCCTCCAGCTTCCTGCATAGTCAAAGTACTTTGACTCCACAGCCCTCACATGCACTTTAAAGGAAGTGTAGCCTTCAGGAAGTACAAGTCCCGAGGTTTCAACCTCAGCTTCCACCTTTTTAGGATCGGGAAGCTCCATTTTGTCAGGATAAGGACCAAGCGGCCCAGTTACTATGTTATGCCCTTCTTCATAATTCCCCTCTTCATCCTGATGCCAGTCGCTGTTGCAGTCAGGATCGGTACACAATAGATACTGTGCGGCAAGCACCCCGAAATTATCCTCAACAGTGATATGAGCTTTACTGTTTTTATTTGTAACGGTATTGTCTTCGTTAAAACTGATTTTAGGTGGTGTGTTATCAACAATGAACTTTACGGGATGCTGCTCGAAATTTAAATAAACGTCTCCCGGAGTAAATTCATCAAAATTATAAATTATCCGGTACCAATCCCTACCTCCGGTTACATTATCCGCAACCTGAAGGTGAAGATAGTACTCTCCCTCTTTCGTAAGGTTATACCAGTTAGGATTTATAACACACCAATAGCCCTCGTAATATTTGCCATAGAATGAAGAATATTCCACCCCCTTGTAATAACTTGTTTCCTCCTGCGGGTTGCCATAGTAATCCTGTCCCATTCTCTTAAAGGGAATTATCGGTTCATTTGGGTCAGGACCGTAAGGGTTGGTGCTCCATTGAAATCCGGTGTTTTCCATGTCTATATCCTTAACGGTAGCCGTATAGCCTTCGAAGTAGCTGCCATCCGACTTAACGAATTTTATTTCGTGTCTGTTGTATATAAATATTGCAAGAGTGGGTTTCTCAATCTGGGGCCTTAAATACTGGAATTGATTATTTTTAAATGTCCTCCGTGCTTCCTGAAAAGTAAATAATCTCATAGGATCGTCAACACTTAGCGATTCTTCGGGTACGTTGATATACATGTACGTAGTATCATGTCCTGAAAGAATATTTACTCTCTCCACCGATATCCTGCAGGTCCCCAGTTCTCCTTCTCGGGGAAAATAAAAGGAATACGGGTAGTAATTACCTACTACGTCTCTTAACTCCAGAAAGACACCTATACTCCCATTCATTGCTTCGGGAGGTATCTTTATCAGGTTCCGCTCACTGCAGGATTGCCATTTGGTAACTACATTTCCCGGAGTAACAGTATACTGGTACTCAAAATCCTGGGGAGCCAGTATATCATCATAAATATCTACCGCAAACTGGTCGAGCATCATTCCTTTGGGAAGGTGACCATCCACCATTAAATCCATTGGATCAGGATTCAAAGTGCATCTGGGCCATTCATTCCTAAAATATACCCTTGGTACACTCTTTAGGTCATTCAGATTGAGTTCACCCGACCGTTTTACAATTTCATTTCCGTTCTCAACCGAATCCACATAATATATCCATTGAACCCCGAAAACTCTGGGCAGGTCCAGGTAGCCGCTGGGATGAATATATATTTCATCGGGTTCGAAACGGAAACGCACCGTATGCTCATCTATTACAGTTCCAGTAGCTTTATTTTCTCTCCCCTTTGAAGCATCCTTATAAAAAATGTATTCTGCTGAGCTAGGGTGCAGCTTTTCATTAAAAGTCAAGTACCATTCAACCCACCCTTCAGGGCCTACAAGGTACAAGTTCCGGTCAGGTCTGTACGCAGCTCCGGTATTACTGATTTTGATACTCATACCTGTTACAGTAAGCATTCTGCCTTTTTCAGGAAATCCTCCAGCCATTGCAGGAAACCTAAAGGGCACTGCCATAGCGGTTATTATTAATAATGTCAGCAGACATGCGGTTAACCTAAAAAAACATCTCCTCAACATAATTGACCCCCCTGTGTATTTGTATTACCTCAGCCTTGTATTTCATTTTGGTCAGAAGTATTATACTCACCTGCATCAATTTTTGTATATATTACGACATTTCTTTCCAATATATATTTTATTTTTTACTTTTTGATTTTTCAATGACGATTTTGCGGTTTTAGAAATATTTCACGAGATGGTTTTACTCTCAAAGGTGGGAGTTCAAACTTAAAACTCATGTTAGAGATACTTTAATAACGTAATCTATGTTTTGAAAAAGTTGTGTGGTGTAGATGTAAATTTATATATTCATTACGCTAACCTGCCTTTTATCCTTTCAAAAACTTCCCGTGCTGGTTTCACGCGACAATTTCCAATATCCTCGAATCCCTTTTCAAGCATTGCATGCAACTCAAATTTAGCAACAAGCCTTTCATATGTCTCAATACTCATAATAGCAAGGTTTCCTGTTGCTGTTGTAAGACAAACTGTTTTTTCATATTTCTTCAATGACCTATCTCTTTCCTCAATTTCTCTATTTTTTCAAACTCAAGACCTGTTAATTTTTTAATCAACTCAGTGGACAACCCCTCTAAAAGCCCAGCTTTTGCGGTCTCGATTTTTTCTTCAAAGCGCCCCATTTCCTTACCTTCAGCCATACCTTTTTCTATACCTTTCTCTATGCCTTGCTCTATGCCTTTTTGTTCTCTTTTTATAAACTCATCTTTTATTGCCAATTCAAAATTATAAACCATGCTTTCAACCTCCTTGCTTTCCAGAATTAACTTCTCAATTACCTCAAAATTATTCTGACCGCTTCTCTTTACAATGTTTGCAAACCAGTTTTTAATATGTTAGAATCATGTGCATCCAGTTTTTTTAATATCTCTACTACTTTTTTTAACCGTTCAAACAGGCAATTAATATCACTATTCTGATCAATTAAAAATGCTGCACCAATTGTGTTTGATAGTTCCAACAGTTCTTCTTCGGTATACCTGTTGACATCTATTAATATATACGTAAAGTCAACAAGGTGTTCTCCAAATAATTCATTTCCGGTTAAGTATTCTTTATAGCTCCTGCAGGCAGTCCATCTATTCT